>Ga0099824_1006630_pt1:2500-15780 | contig 15780 bp, 6 predicted proteins | sample SiratrowhiteBW_FD_76837 | JGI IMG/M metagenome (GOLD analysis project Ga0099824, IMG submission 76837) | Root nodule microbial communities of legume samples collected from California, USA - Siratro white BW | ecosystem: Host-associated > Plants > Roots > Nodule | place: USA: California...
TTATAGAACCAAAGCATTGCCATGTCATCCATGCTCATAAATACACTGCAACTTATCAAATTAATGAATATCTTGCACATCAAAGAAATTTTCAGCCCTTGCAATCCAACCTATTTTGTGCCCCACAAATGCTGGCAGCTTGCTTTTAGTATATACTGCATTGGATGAATAGTCTTGTTTTGAGTTAATTTTTTTTCAATTACTTACGATTTGTCCAATCCGTAAGTATTGAAATTTTTTCAATTACTTACGATTTGTAGAAACCGTAAAGTTAAATTTCTTCTACGGTTTGTACAAACCGTAAAATTAAGTTTCTTCTACGGTTTGTATAGACCTTAAAGCATTAAAACTTACAGTTTGTATAATCCGTAAAATTCTCGCATACACTTGGACTATTACGGGTTGTATAATCCGTAAGCTTTTCCGTATTTTAAATTACTTACGCTTTATACAATCCATAATAGTCCAAATATCTACAAATTGAACTTACGGCCTAGAGAAGTCGTAAGTGTACGACTCTTACGATTTCTCTAATCCGTAAAAAACATAAAAATCGAATAACACATACTTCGATGACGAAATTCGTTCACCTACCACCGACGGTTGCCGACAACGACTTCGATCCGCCCCTCCAACACCAATGTTAGATTCTACCACCACTGGTTTTGCGTTACTTTCCACCAATGATTTTTCAATATTAAGAACTTCTCCGCTTCTCTCAACAAGAACCACATTTTGTATAGCAGGGTCAATTCCATCATTTACTTATGACAATTTTTGGAATTTTAAGACCTTATGGAGGTGCAGGAAGAACATATGGAGGTGCAGGAAGAAGCCGTCTATGACCTCACAGCAGTCTTCAGCTTCAAGGCCACTTCTTTCTGCACCACAATATTTTCCATGCGTAACCCCGTGGGATAAACTGTCCTTTTGCCGCCTACCACCGTCGTTTCCTTCCTTACTGTTATTATCTTCTCTTTATATTGTATGATTGATGGATTCAAAGAGGAAAGTATTTTAAATTCTATAATTTAAAAGTCATTTTTTTATATAAAATTTTTTTATGAACGTGAACTTCAAAAGAAACTTACATAATTCAAAAGTCAAAAAATAATTTTTAAATTATGTAATTCGAAAGTTTTTCTATGAAAAAATAAATTGTACAATTTAAAAGAAAAATTTTCATAAAAAAAGTAAAATTATGCAATTTAGAAGTAAAAAAAAAATCAAGTTTACCATAAATAAAAAAATATTTTTGAATTACACAATTCAAAAATTATTTTTATTTTTTAAATTGTACAATCCTAAAATTTACAAAAGATTTGTATTTTCAGATAAAAAAAATTTCCAGGTTGCAAAAAGATTTTTTCTATTCCAAGAAATCTATTGCAAAATAAATGGGAGAGAAAATTTGTGAAGTATAAAAAAAAAGTTAATGTCCAGTTATGGTTATATTTAATTTTCTTTATTTAAGAAATATTTTGGGATGACTCAGTTTACTTTAGAATGAGTTTGTTTGTAACGTATTTTTATATTTTAGAATATATTTTCAAAATGAATGGAAGTAACACAACAATTTTATTGGATCTGGAAGAAATTTTGGTATATTCTATATGTTGGATTGGCTAATTGGGTCCAATTTTATTAACTTATAACAAATGCATTTAATCATTATTCAGATAAACAATTATATATTATACTTTATCTTTTAAAGTTTACATGTAAAACTTATGGTGATATTAAGAATGAGTATCCATATACTAATTGGGAATTTGTCTCTGAGAATTCAAATACTTGTATCACATTGTTTATTGTGTATAAAGGAAGTTCAATGGTGGAATATTGACTTTCTTTTATATATGTACGCATTGAAACAAAGCAAAAAAAATAAAAAAAATTACATCTTTTTACAATCAAAGAAATATCAATGAAGCAAGACCATTACAGGGAAACACATTTAAAACAAAAAAACATCATGGGCCATATAAAAGATTAAGACATTATTGTGGTGGCTAGTGAAAGCTTGACATGTGAACCTTCATTTCCCTGCACAATATCTCCAATTCTTTTACTCTTTGTTCCATTCTCTGAAGATTTTGTCTCATATCTTCTTTCTCTTCTAAGAATGAATGTGTCTTGTCATAGTGAAAAATGGTTTGGGAGGGGATTTCACTTTCATGAATTGCTAAGTCACTTGATGATGGAATATTGGGTTGTTGAGAAATAAGAGCCTGCATTGCAATGATTGGAGGTATTCTGGGGTTCTTTGCAAGATCTTTACAAACTTCAAAGCTGAGTTTATTGTAATTGAGACATCTACACAATCTTGATCTCTCCTCAAATGCCAGCATTGGATGAGACTACAATTCATAGTTATTTCCATAAATGAGACAATTTTATATAGTTGTGGAAGTCAAAAACAAAACCTAGCTGTGTGAATTTCTATCAAAGACAATGGAAAGGAGATGTACATGTGTACCAAAACTAGGGACAAAATATGCAGAAACATGTTTCTGCACATTAAAAGTTGGAAGAGAAAGAATAATAGGAAGAAAGGTTACAAAAATGTTGTGTAGATTATTTTAGGGAAAATATTTGTAGTTTTTGTACTTTTGTTTCAAACTTACTCAATAAATTAGAACTAAGTGTTTATAATCACTAAGATAAATCGTTTCTTTATTCTTACTTTGATAATTTTTTTCCTCTATTCTAAATGATTTCAATTTTATTTTAATTTTTAAAATTGATTAAAATAATTTTTTTCAGCAATTTATGGTGACAACATTACTGAAGGAACATATATTACCTGTATCATATATTACTTTAGTATGTTATTAATTATTGATGTCGTTAGTATGAAATTAACATAAGAGATTATATTAATTATTTAAAAAATGAATTAAAACCATTTAAAATAGTGAAAAAAATTAAAAATTTATTAGAAAAAACTAGTTAACCTAATTGTTGATAAGATCAATATCAAGAATATAACATCAAAATTTATTATTATTATTATTATTATTTCATAGATGACTTTAATAATAGTAGTAGTAATAATAATAATATATAACATTATCTTTCCATAAAAAACTGATTTTAATACTATAAACCGAAATTTTTCTGTATGAATACTGAAGAAGGAACTTGGTTTTCGCACCTAAAAGTTTGGTGCTTTTGCAGGATAAGAACAAAAACACATTGTAATAAGGCCAAAATTTATCAAAATTCCAGATAATAAGAACAGACTTTTTTCAATAATGCCAACATTTGGCCAAGGTTACTTACCATCAGATCGGGGCACTTCCCTTATCTTTTTGTTTTTGTTGAGTTTTAGATATTTCACAATTCTTATAATAATAACATGTAACAACAACTGTAGTATACTAAACCAATTGAGGTATAAGAAAAAATAAACAGCTTCAATATAAAAGGGTATCTGATATTCACCTGAAGATAGATTTCAATGGCTCTGTAAACTCCATCAAAGCAATTCCTAGCACAATCAGGCAAACATTCTGCAACTGCAAGAAATTTTGTGACCTTCAGGTTCTGATCAGGAGATATCTCTATCAAATACTTGTCAACTAATCTACCAACTTTTTTCAACTTCTCTACACACCCTCCATCAGAGCCATTCATACAAACAAATTGCTTAATCAATCTTATTACACATGTTACATCATAACATAGCCCCATATGGTGCCCAGAGACCAGTAGATCATCCAAGGTTGCTTGCTCAAGCACCCCACCAATCAATCTCTCAATTTCAATTCTGCAATCTCTGCTCATCCCAAACCTTGATACAATCCTCAGTACCCAAAAAAGGCCTCTACAAGAAAAACTCTTGTTGCCAACAACTGTGATCCCATAAACAGCTGTATCTGCAAGACCAGCATAATCAACACTGTTGTTGCAGTTAATCTCTTTTGTTTGGGTCACTGTTTTCAGATAATGAAGCAGAAATCTTGTGAGAATTGAGTTGTTGTTGTCTGTTTTGTAAGCTCCAATAGTCTGCAGAATCTTCTCAATGATCTTGGGGGGTAAAGTAGCCAAATCCTCAAACCACCACTCTTTGTTTGCCAAAGTTGACTTTACAGTCTTGGGAGTAACTTGTGTTGAATAAGAATATGTCTTGGCACAATTGCTCTCAGGAGATGATGGGGATGATGAAGATGAGGAGGTGAAAAGGTTTCCCTCAAACTTTTGATCCATTTTTGCCAAGAGTGCACCAATGATATTCTCTAATAGACCACAGTTATCAGCATATGTATGAAATAGTTCACAGTTCTTGAGACTCACTAGTATTTCATTCCATGTCCAGTAGTAGATTCCCTGAAGGAAGGTTTCTGTTTTCTGCAAGAGATTGTTGCTGAAGACCTCCTCATTCATTCCTAGATAAAGAGCACAACAATGGAGAAGAAGCACGTTGGACACAGTGATGGGGATTTTGCCATGGTTGTAGCAAAATCTCAAAACCAGCTCAAACCCTTCTGACCCTCCTGGGAAATCATTGATTTCAATGCTCAGCGTCTTGCTGTGGCACGTTCTCTTTTCATGGTTCAATATTTTTTGCACTCTTCCACAGTATTTTGATATGAACTTCTGCAAAATAAATGAACTAGATTGATTCACCAGATGAGACATTGGATTTCGCATCATCTTTTCCAGAACCCAAGATAGTAAGAGAATAAAATAAACACTAAGATAAGGTAAACAAGAATGAATTCCTAGAGTACCTTGTCCAAAAGAAATGTTTCTTCACCATTAATGTGGATTTGCAAGTCACTGTGCTTCGGCATAACTGCTACTTCTGCATTGAGAAACAGATGAAAAAAAAAATTGTATTTGACCAAACTAGAAAGGAATGATTATACACATACACACACATATATATAAGAGAATCTTAGTATCTTACCCTATCCTCGTGGCTAATGTGGAGTTTGATTATTTTAATAAGAGGGTGGTTCATTATTGTAATATTTATGTGGGTAAATTGTCCACTTGCATGAAGAAGTTGGGTATCTAAGAAAAAAAAGATAGATTTTGAAAGAAAATGACAATGATGTTTTGGTGTTGAAAACTACTTTGACAATGGAGTGTGTGAAGGTTTGTCAGAGGGTCAAGAAGTGTAATCCAAAGCATTTTGTTAAATAGTTTTCAGCAGTGTAACGTATGCATGCGTTGGCTTTGGAGTTTGGATTTACATGAGGGGTGTACTTTCTCAACATGTGAACATCAACATTACTTGTGTCAGATCCATTAATTATTATTTCAAATAATGCTGTGTTGACCCGCACATGCCAACTGTGACGTGGCATCGTTCAAACATGTGGACACATTTGATCCTAAAGGACATTATAGTCACTGCACGGAGGATACTTTTGATTCAAGGAACAACTACGCAGATTTCGAACCTGCAACACTGTGAAGCGTGAAAAGGGTGTCCTTCCATTGATCGTCGTTGTTTTGGATGTGGTGAGAAAAGGTGAAGTTCAGAATTTTTTGTGGTAAAGATTAGTAGTTGATTGTTGTATAATTTTTTTTTTTTATTGGCTGGTCTTGATTTTGTTGTTTGCATGACTGCTTTATCCATTTGATCATATACTAGAATGAAGTCTATGCCATTTGGGGAAAAAGAGAGTCAAGCACATTGAATAGGCAATATTAAAGTGTATTGATGATAACAAAATATAATGTTGGTATGTAGTATTGTATTTTCTGATATTTATCTCGGAAAGATACTAAACATGGTGAAAGTTAACTGCAGTTGGGAACACAAAGTCACCATGGTTGCACATATCTCATTTACGTGGATACTCACCATCATGTTTTGGTCTCATTATAGGTAGGATGAACTAACTTATTTTGGTCATACAGTTACTTACCTCTATTTTTTCCTACAATACCAATATATTAAAAATATATATAATGAAAATAAGTTATTGTTCGGGGAGTCAACAAAAACAATTTTGTATTGACAACATGTGGATCTACATCTTATAGGTATTTATTGTTGCAGTTGAGAACATAAGGTAACCATAGTTGACTACTTACCATTTACGTGACTACTTACCATCATGGTTTGGTCTCATCATCAAGTAAGATGAACTTAGTTAGGTTGGTTGTAACTTACCTCTGTTTTTCCTACAGTACTCATGTATTAAAAATCCAACAAAATAAAGTTGTTGCTTGGGGAGTCAACAAAAATGTGTATACTACAGTTCACATGAACTTAGTATTGCAGCTGAGAACAGGAACTTGGTTTGGTGGTCCATAGAGTCACTTACTATTATTTCTTTTCTACAATACTCATATATTAGAAATGTAACAAAAGCAAGTTATTACTTAGGGAGTCAACAAAAATAGTTTTATAATGACAACAAATGTGTTACATTTAATATGTATTTAGTTGCTACAACTGAGAACATGGGGTAACCATGACAAATTTGCTTTTGTTGGTCCACAATTGTACATTACTTTATGAAGGTTACCAATAAATGGTTACGCATTTTGTATTAAGTGGGTACTAATAGCTCAGGTTTTGCACAACCAACATAATATTTCCTGCAGTGACTTCATTGTTAAGAAAGCTCGAAATAAAATACAAACGACTAATTCGTTGGAAAGTAATGGAAATCAGTTCTGTGGTAGTGCTGCAGTTAACTGCGCAATTAATGAAGATGTAGTTGCTTAGTGCACTTATACTAGTGGACAAAATCACTTTTTATGACCAGATAAAATCAAAGTTAAAACGGAACCATATTAAACAAAAACGCGATGATAATTTTGAAATTAAGTACAACAATACAAAGACGGTTACTAATAACAACCGTATCTCCATCAAGCATGTCATAGCTTTGTCTTTAAAAAAATTTGAAATTAGAGTCTACAACGGCAGTTATGAGACTCCAACCATCGTTGTAACCCCTCAGCTTTTAAAATAATTTTTACTTTATTTTTTTTAGGGGCTATAATGACAATTGTGAGGCTCCAACCGTCATTGTAGCCGCTAAACTATTCTTTTTTTTATTTTTCAAGAGATATAACGGCGGTTGAAGCCCCCACAACCGCGGTTATAACCCTTTATTTTAGGTCAACCCACTCACTTTCTCTTCTACACGCTGCTCTCTTCTCCCACTCCGTTGCCCCTTCTCCTCCACCTCTCGCGCTCCCGTCCTCCACCTCTCAAACCTTGATTTGATTAAGCACGTTGTATTATAAAGAAATAACCTCTCCAAATGAGAAAAATAAAAATAAAATAAAATAATAATTTCTTTATATAGTAACATTGAACAAAAATTGTTCACAATCTAACAACTCAAAAGTACATACATCACCAATTTTCAATTTATTTTCTAACAAAAATTCCTCCACCTAATGAAAAATATTAATTATCCGTGAGGATCAAGCTTTGTGTCAATCTCTCAAGTTCTGCCATATCAAACAAAAAGTTTAACCTTCCTTTCCTTTCCTATGTAGATATGATTTGGAAAATTCATCTCACATAATCTGGTGAGTTTAGATTTGCAAAGTAAATATAAATATCTACATTATAAATACTCAATAATAAATAGAAAATAAATAAAATTATTACCATAAGATCTCTCTGTATATATGTTTTCTGAATAAGATATGTGAAGTGTTCATGTTCAGATTTAAACATTTCGTTCACCTTCTTATAAAATATTCTCAGTTTCCTCTTGAATTCTCCTTTAGTTACTGTATGTAACAAATGTTCACTTTTCAATATAATTCATATATATAAAATATCACAGATTTTCAGCAATATCATAAGGCTACTACAAACAACTTGTCCAAGTGATCATTAGCAGCAATGTTCATGTCTTATGAACTTAACTTACATACAGACAAGGTATCCAAAAATCGAAAGAGTTGACACTGTTGTGCGTACAATCACTTTCTCTATTAATTGTAAAAACAAGAAATGAAAAAATTAACAACAATATCATTTTTTTTCAGGTATAAATTAACTTTAAAATATTTTAATGCAAAAAATGAATTTATTTTAAAAATTTAGTTTTATAATCATCTTCATTAATAACATATTTCAAATCTAATTATGAAATATTTTAATACTATATTAACAATTATGTATTCTAGGTTTCATATACGTAATCATACAAAATTAGAATTGATATTTATTTATATATTTAAAATAATTGAAAATATTGCTTTAATATATTTAAATTTATTTTAAAATAATTAAAATTATAATTGAAAACTATGGGCAACAGTGGTTTTATTATTTTCGATGTGACCTTAATATGTCAGAAATAAATGAATCACATATTTTCAAATCAGTCTAGGACTATGATACTTTTATTGGGAAAAAATGTTTGCAGTTCAGTAATTAAAAATAATGATCCAAACAAAATAAAGTTAATCAAAACAGTGCTTTTGACTGGAACAACTTTTCACACAAATCTTTTAAATTTGCAGCATATTATCAATTTAGACACATGTTAACTCCTCTCCAAATAGTTTTAAAGAATTATCAGTATATTTATTAATTATTAAGGAATTAAAAGTAGAAACTTTAATTCAAAAACAATTTATAAATTTTAATAAGCAACTTTCTTTGGTAATCTATATCTTTATTTTTTTTCCTTTATTTGTTTTTACAAAAATAATGTTATTGGAGAGATGGTCTGATATTATTATAAACTAATTAGGGATAATTCAAACTTTGATTTGATTCACCCATTATACTATAAAGAACTAGTCTCTAGCTAGTTGAGAAGTGAGAATATAAATAAAATAAAATAATGATTTTTTTATGCTCAACAAGATTATCCGAACAAATTGTCCGTATTGTCTTGTATACAAGAAAAAAATTGTTTCCTACATGATGTTGTAGTTGAATATGAATAATTCATCTATATATATCATAATATATCAAAGCTTATTCTTTATTTAAATAATGATAATAATTAAATTATGTTTTTATTATATTTTATAATAGTGTTGGATTATTGAATTGGGTTGCATTTTGTAAATGAAATGTTGATGCAAAGCATGCATTATCAGAGATTTTCAGCAACATCACAGGACTACACTTATTACAAACAATTGTCCATGTTGAAACAAGATCATTAGCATCATTAAAGGGCTGCATCTGATCCATCTATCTTTGCCAGTCACTGTTGCAAAACCTATACAAGCTCTGAATTTACCTTATATACAAACAAGGTACCTAAAAGATGAAAGTGTTGAATTTAACTTATAAAATCTATTAGTGCGTACAAAATTGTGGGTGGGAAAGTACTTCTTCGCCCATCGCCAGTTACAACAAAACAAACAAAGGACAATTTCTAATCTTCTTCACCACAAAGGGCACCACAAATCTCATTTATGTTTTCTTTAACATATGTGGTCGTTTAACTTTTTTCTGTTTTGCACAAATCTCATTTATGTAAATATTCACCAACATGGTTTGATTTAGTCTCATATAGATAAAATAAACTAACTTAGTTTGGTTATAGATACAATCCGTTACTATTATTTCTTTTCTACCATACTCATATATTAGAAATGTATCAAAATAAGTTATTGCTTGAGGAGTCAACAAAAATATTTTTATAGTTATATTTTAATAGAAATGGCGATGAATTGCACTATATATGATAAAAATTAGTGAGGTAAACACTTTTATATAGTTAAAAATTCTTAATTCTTTTTAAATACTTTTTTTTAAAGAATTCAACTTCTTCTCAAGACCCTTCTCAAAACAATAAAAATTAAAATTAAAAAAAAAAATTCTTCGAACATGTTCACTTTTATCTCCATGAACATGTGACACTCTCTCACTGCTATGCATACCTTCTGTCCAAAGAGGTTGAACTCTGTCACACCCTATTTCTTAACATCGTCGCCGTGGTCATTCAACATGAAAATATCGCGTGAAAGAACTTGCCGAATGCAGAAGAAATAATAATGAGATATTGTAACCACATTCTCTAATATCTTAATATATTAAATCTGAATCACCACATTGCAACTTATACGTATATACAAACTTCATCCTAAACCAAAAAATGTTTCATAATTCAAAAATAAAATAAATATATATATATATATATATATATATATATATATATATATAGGAAAAACATAAATAATAAAAGCTAGGACCGAGAAATACATTGAGAATATAAAAATCATTTAAATTGGGACGGCCAAATGTTGAGTTTTCAATGTGTTATTCAAATCAAATCATTAACTAAAAATTAAAAAAAAAATGAAAAACATAAATCATAAAATGAGAAATATATTGAGAATAGAAAATTATTTAAATTAGGACGGCCACATATTGCGTTTCAATATGTTATTTATACAAATCAGATCATTAAACTTGTTGAAAGTCACGTAATGATGTTGACCTTCCTTATCTTATACTTTTACATTGCACATTTCCAAAAAAAATGTTTTATACAAGGAATTTGGTTATACAGCCCTTTGGTTTCAATCAATTTCTTTTCTTTGGGTTACTATTTCCAACTAATGAAAGCACAATTTTTTTCTTGAATAAGAGCATCTTAACCTCCCTTCTCGTGCGCAATGTGGAGAGTATAGGAAAGAGTGTGCTTTACCTATTTCTCATGTCTTAAAAGCCAATCAAATTGTTGAAAACATTTTATTTAAGCATTTCTATTATTATACTGTGGCCATAGTTTCAATTACCATTTTAGCAATTTTGATTCAAATGTGTCACGAGTTTACAAGCAATATTTTCAACTATTTTAAATTTATAAATAAATGTCAACTATAAAATAAATTAGGGAAGACAATATGGGCTAGTCTGCTTCGCATTTGGTCCGAAAAATGTGGGTTGGGTTGGCCTACTCTACAAGTTATTAATTTTGTTGTCTTGCCTCACATAGGAAATGCCGGGCACATGCTATAGGTTCGTGGGTCAATCCGCTAATAAAATTAAAATTTTATAAAAAAAGACTGGTATTGAAGAATTTGATTAAATTTGAGAAAATGAAAATATATAATAAAAACATACATTAAATAAGAAAAAACAATTTCAAGATGTGAAAAAATAGTATTGTTTTTAGGAATTGAATGAATTAAAATAAGAATGAGTCATGTAAATAAAGAAATCGTTTTTGAAATTTTTAGTATTGCACGAACTAATGGACTGACAGACCTTACCCCATTGTTAGTGATGGTCAAGTTAAGCAAGATGGACCTAAGTAAGTTAACAGATTAAAATAATGAGACCGTCCAACTTTTTCCAAAGCGAATTATGGATTCAACCGCATGATTATCCCGCATGTAAGTATTTTATTTATTTGAAATTTAAAACACTTAATCATTAACATAGTTTTAAAAGTATTTAATAGTTAAATTTTGAAATGTATATTATTAATGAAAGTGATTGCAAAACTAAATTCCTAAACAAATTAACTTTTACATTGAAAACATTTTAATGTTGATTTATACCTAAGAAAAATTGCTTTTCAAATAACAAACTAAAGTCAACACAATTCTCTAATTTTATCCTTTAATACTACTTTTCCTCAAACTAATTTCCCTTAATCTATATCTCTTTTATATCATTTCTTGTCCTTCCCCAATTGATTATTGACTTAAAAAGTATTAGAGTTCATGTCTACAAATCCACTTGTCCTTTGACTTTTGATTCTCAGTAACCTCTATTTTATGGTTTATGATTCCCAGTTCTGAAAATAACTCTCATTTCCTCTTTTCCATCTGTACTTAGATGCAATTCTCTTATTTTCTCTGAGAGATGAGGTTTGTTAAAGGTACTACTTTTAAGAATAAGATTTTTGAATTACATCTACATTTGAGCAATGAATATAAAATAGTAGATTATCAAAAGCTTTTTTACATAGCCACTCAAATCATACAATTCCGAAAATGTATCTTCTTTATGGAACAAATGTGACCCATAAATAGTTGTTTATAGTTATTCAACACTTGTCTTAGAGTATCTATATTCCTGCAAACTATGGAGTTTCAGTGTTTTAACATGGAAGAGTGTGTCAACTATTATCATGATAATGTTATAATATTTAAAAAATGAAATTATTCAATAAAAAGGTTACAAAAAGAAATATGGAGAATTGTCAACTTTGATATTAACATTTTTGTAAAGTTGAGAAAAGAAAATAGATTTCTTTTATCACAATGTGTAATTGTATTAAATTGACAGCTTTTATAAAATTATGGAAGTAAATAAATTGCACATATAACTACGATTTTAAAATTAGAAAGTTATAATATGTTTTAATGGATTATGATATGTTTTAATCCAATAAAATAAAACTTGTTCTTGTCGGGCTTTGAGACCGGGAATAATATTTGTTCTTGCAGAACCTTGAAGTTGAGAACAACACTTTAAGGTATCAATTGGTCAGCTCCTTCGTTAATCCTCGTTCTTCGATGACTGGAATAATGGGGGAGGTACTTGCAGAAGGCACTCCGACGCTCAAGTCAATATTCAATTATCAGAGGTTTATAGTGTGAAATGGAGTTAATTAAAAACGTGTCCCCAATTTTACTCATTGTTCACTATTTATACTATCATACCTGGTGACTCTTCATTTATCTTATGCTACGACGAAAACCTATAGCCTCTTCTGTCAGAGATATGATAGTTGTTTTGCACTATGTGTCAGAGAGAAGATGTGTAGTCTCTTCTGCATAAAGTATGATTATTGTTCTGCACTATGTGTTAGAGGGAAGACGTGTAGTCTTTTCTGCATAAGGTATGATTGTTGTTCTGCACTCTGCACCAGAGGGAAGATGTGCAGTCTCTTCTTTGTTAGATGATGGGAGCGTCGTTTATTAGGATTTGTTTCTTTGTCAGATGTGAGATGCTCGTTCCCAATGCAAAGGAAATGGGGATGTTGGTTTGTTGGTGTTGGCTGGGTACTTGTGGACCTGGGTACTTGTAGGCCTCGGCACTTGTCAGCATGGGTACTTGTCGGCTTGTGCACTTTCTACAATGGGCTTTGTGAGTGAATATTGTCGGCCATGCTCCTTGGTGGCCGTATAGTACACAAGCCTTCTAAGCTTGAGTAGTTGTTGAACTATGAAGAGCTTCATGAGTGGTGTTGTCGGCCCTACTCTTTGGTGGTCGTATAGCGAATGTTGTCGGTCATGTTTGTCGCAACCGGGGTCACGACGGGGACGGCGAAAAAAAATTTTAAGTTTCGTAGAGTCGCCACTATAGTTTATTATGGAAAACTACAGAAAAACCAAAAATCTGATCTTCGAACCAAACTAAA
>Ga0099824_1006631_pt1 | contig 15775 bp, 9 predicted proteins | sample SiratrowhiteBW_FD_76837 | JGI IMG/M metagenome (GOLD analysis project Ga0099824, IMG submission 76837) | Root nodule microbial communities of legume samples collected from California, USA - Siratro white BW | ecosystem: Host-associated > Plants > Roots > Nodule | place: USA: California...
CATGATTATTAGAATCATAAACCCTTTAATTAAAGGATATAATTTACTATAACTTATGTCAATTAATGTTGGTATTGTTTTTTGTTTGATAAATGATAAACTTTATTTTTTTTTTCCATTTAGTCGAATCATCTCCTAAGGTTTTTTTTTTTTTTTTAATTCTATTATTTTTTATATATAATGTATGCTATCTATCATTTTCTTTTTTCTTTTTATCTATCTTTTCTATCATCCATTTAAGAAGATCATCATCTAATGATGTCATTTGATTAACATGCATGTGGTTCTTACGAACGTATTTCATTTTCATGTAATAATGTTTAAAAGTCAAACGTTCAACTAGGTTGCTTAATGGACAACTAACCCTAAATGCTTACAAAGAGACAAAAGCAAAACAAAAACAAAAGTTGTCAAGATGAACAACCTGAAAATTTAATTTACATCCTCCATTCAATTTATAAAATGTTCTGCAGAAAAAAGGTGGGCAAAACTATTAATTAACTGCTTTTATGAAACCAATGATACATTACTTTTAATCAGTGCTTCATTGCATTGTAAATAAAGGAGTAACTAATTAAAGATTAAATGAGAAATTTATGTAATAGCATTTTTGAAATTGAATTTGCTAAAGTCGTGTTTGAAATAAGACAAGTTTTTTTATATCCGGAAATCATGGATTTTGATAATCAGGAGTTTAAGAAATTATTATTATTATTTTTAGAAATATTACTATTCAAACAAGAATTAATGACACTCCCACTCTTTTATCCAACCAAGACTAGAGACAAAACTATTAAAGAAACAATCAAGTATACTTTAGGATATCCGTGTCTTTAAATATAAGCTTATTGTATGAAAAATTATTTTCAATTATTTATAAACTATAAAGAATATCTTCGGTAAGATAATGATGTGGAAGCTTGGTATGCTAGAATTGAGTTTTTGGTATGTAAGTTCGATATATTTTTCGTAAATTAAGATTAGGGTTATGCTCCATATTACTTGGTAAAGTCTTCAAGAGACATGGTTGGGATTATAGATCAAATCTTGGTAGGTTATTGGTCTTTGGCCAAGAGGTAATGGTTATAGGTAATTTTTTTGGCCTCTGAATCTTAAAAGAAAATTGAGTACGCTTTATGATTTTATGATTTTGGAGTACCTTAGTTAGTTTAGATAATCAAAATGTAAGAGAAAGAATCTTAACTTTTGAAACACTAATGATATATGGGTTACATATAAAATATTTATATAACTTTTAATTCAAAATTTTGTGTTGGAAATCTCACGTCAATTAAAGATGAGATATTTTAATAATTTATAAGTTGATGCAAACTTAATCTTACAAGTCGGTTTTGTAAAGTTGAGTTAGACTTAAAATTTACTTCTTATATGGTATCAGAGCTTAGATAATTCTTCCTCCACCCTCATACCCTTTTTCTACACCTCCATACAAAAATTGAATTCCAAAAGTAACATCGTTTAAAAGCCAAAAATACCCTTATTTATTAAAAAGCACAATATTATTTTCCTCCATCCATCCACCCATGTCGAACGTGAACAGTGAAGCAAGCTCTCATTTTTCTGAAATACGTCTTCTATAGTGTCGTTTTTGAAGGTTTTGAGGGGGATTAAACTGTAGTGAAGGTTTTCCGACCATTGTGCAGTGTTGATCAGCGACAAGAAACAACGAGGAGGTAAGATTTTTGATTTTGGTAGATTTTTTAAGTTTCTAGTAGGCATCCGGATGAAGCCATCCAGTTCACATTTTTTTGAATTTTGAGAACCGGACAGCCAGACGTCCGGTTCATAAAATGTTAACCGGATGCACTGCAGGGGGTGTTATCCGATTTGTAATTTGTAAACCGGATGCCACCCCGTCCGGTTCTCTAGATTCAAAAAAATGTGATCGGATGAGGGTGTCATCCGGTTGTCATTTCCACAACAAAATGACAATCGGATGACCTCCTCATCCGGTTCAAATTTGCAAATCGGATGAGGCCCAGTTGTCATTTTCACAACAAAATGAGAACCGAATGAAATCCATCCGGTTGTCAAACACCCAAATCGGAAAAGTCACCGTTCGCCGTCGACAGCCCCCCAAACACCAAATTAACTACTCTAGTCAATAATACCACTCACAAATTGCTAATAAACATCAATAATTGTTTACCTATGACTTATTTGAAATTTTAATTGAAGATTTGGGAAAAACGAACGAAACGGATGCAACTTCTTCTTCCTCTTCTTACAGAGGGGTGAAGGGTATTTCTGTCTTTGCAGTTTTAACTTAAGGACATATTAGTATATTTATGTTGAGTATGGAGGTGCAGGAAGAGAGTATGGGGGTAAAGCTTATCATAGCAAGGTTGTTGGACCTATCAGGCCACCTGTTACTGGACCACCCTTACATATAAATTTCACGCTTGAGTCAAGGAGTCTCGACGTGACAGGAGTGTGTTAGAGATCCCATATCGACTAGAGATGAGGTCTTTCAATAGTTTATAAGTGGGTGCAAACCTCACCTTACTAGTCGGTTTTATAAAGTTGAGTTAGGCTTAAAGTCCACTTTTGATACTATATGGTTATAAAAGCTCTTCAAAAATTAAGTTTCTCATTTTTTATCTAATATGAGACTTAGACTCACAGTTGAAGTTCCTAACATAAAAAAACAAGAAAAATAATAATTTTACCTTAGAAAGGTAAATATAACTTAAATTGAAAAAACTTTTGAGACCTAACACACTCTTGGATATATTTTTTGAAAAAAAAAAGAAAGATATATCCCTGCAAAAATTATAACTAAGAATTTGAAAAAAACAAACACGCACACAAAGTAGGCTTTGAAAGCTTTCAATTGATTTATAAAGTTTGATTTAAAATGTTTATATTTATTCTTTTTTATAATGTTTTGGTTATAAGCATCCTAACTTTATTACAAATATAAACTTGAATTCTCAACTAAGATGTCAGCGCACCTCCTCATTTCAACTCTAATTAGTTATTCTTCTATGTTTTTACACATTTGTATTTTTAACTTTCGTTTAAAGAAATCATTTCAAGTTGTTCTTTAATGATTTTCTTTCATGTTGTCAAATCTCATTGACATCCAGCTTAAGCATGAGTATTAAAATATTGAAGAAAAGTAAATTTTTTATTTTATTATATAAAATAATATGAAGAAAGAAATATTAAAAAAGTTAAAAAGTGTAATGTTTCTATTTATTATTTTATTAAATAATATTAAACAAAAAAATATATTTTATTCTACAAATCCACATACATCATTATTTATATTATCTCATTATAACAACTTCATACCTCAATCTATATAATCCACTTGTAAGTTGTGTATATTTACGCAAGACAAAATTGATTCATTTCTTTACAGGTTTTCATTTAAGCATTTTCATGTATTATGTTACTGGACATATAAATCAAAATTGAATCAATTTAATAGTATTTTTAGTTTGTAAAATGTACATGATAAATATTTGTATTATATGATTAAAGTTATAATAAATAAATATACTTTTGAGCATAAATATTATTTCAAAACAAAATTTGAAATATATAAATATTTTTAATATATAAATTATATTTTATATTTCCAATAAATAAACTATACTACAAAATAAAAATATTTTCAACTATTTTGATAATTTTTTTAAAATATTTTAATTCAATTAAAAATAGATTGAAAGATATGATAGGTTAAAAACTCTATATAAAAAAAAGTCTCTTAAAAATGTTTCCAAAGAATAATGTTTTTTGAAAAATATATACAAGTGATCTAACCACTACTCATCCATCATTTGGATCCATTTCTATGTCACATGATTATATGATTACAATTTTTTTATTATTTTATTTTGAATTTTAAAACTTAAAAACATATCATTTATATCAAAACCATAAACAAAGTTTCGGTTAGTAGTACTTGATAATTTTTCTAAGAGTAGAGAGTGAGACAAAATTTATATTTTTATCATTCGTACTTTATATTTTAGTATATATTTTTGTTGGAAGACTTTATATCACCTCTTTGTTAGCTGAATTCAATTAAACTTTTTAAAAAACACACACATTAAACGTTATTAGTAACTGCACGTGCAAAATGTTTGAGAGAGAAAAGTTATAACATCGTTTCTGCATTATATTGAAAACACCATATCATAAATTATATTACCCTATATACATATGGCAAGAAGGACTATTCTTTTCATTTGTCCATAATATAAAAGAGAATGATGGGAAAAGGAAATATAATATACGCATATTCAATTAAGTAATTTTTTCTTTGATTTTATTTTTCAAACATTTATTCTCTACCATTAAAAAAATTTGAAATATTCTTAAACATAAATGATAAATAGCTTTTAATTAAGATTTTATTTGTTATTATGAGAACATTTATTTTCTCTAGACTTATTTCGAGACATACAGCTTTATCATCATTCAATATTTTCACACACATACACACATTAACATTTTTTTTTGTCTCAAATACCGAAATAATATATTCTTAAATAAATTCCTTTATAAGTTTTTTTTTTTTTTAAATTTACTCCTTTCTCTCTTAATCTAAATTATTTATATTTTTTTATTTATAATGTATTTTATCTTACATTTTTTATTTCAATTTTTTTCTTAGATTAAAAATACACATAGATACAAGATAATTTGTATAATATAAACTCTCAAAACATAAAATAACCGAAAAAATTGACTAATATTTTTTTAGACTTAAATATGTTTTTATTATAAAATTTAATAAATAAAAAAGTTATATTTAAAATAATAATGTATTAAAATATTTTTTTTGAAAAAATATTTAAATTATTTTATTTTATTTTATTTAATATTTAATATTTTTGTTTTATTTATTTATTTAAAACATAATTATTAATAAAATATTAGCAATAATTAATTATGTTAATTATCTTAACTATAACTTATATAATCAAGTATATATATTATAAAGTATTTAGGACATAATATATTAAAAATATAATAAATTATAGTAAATTTTTTTATATTTACTTATACAATCAATAGCTTTTTTTTTTTCACCAACTTTTGTATTTATGTGTGAAAAGGTAAACGCTTGTTTTTAATATTTATATGTTTGTGTTAAGTGTTTTTTCTTCCTTTCTTTATTTACACACACACACACACACACATATATATATATATATATATATATATATATATATATATATATATATCCATGTTTTTTTTCTATAGAAACAAACATGTTCTAAACCCTGATAGTTTGAAAGAGAAATAGATGTCACTACGTCACACACTTATTAGTACTTATTTTAATATACATTTTTTTAAAACCAGTAAATAAGACTTCATTAATCTGGTGTAAGAAGTACCATAATTAGAGTAAGCATTTTAATACAATTATATCATACTGTTTATTTTTTTCAAATACTTTCAACAGGTAATAGGTACAGATAAATTTACTATGAGTTGATTAACAAACTACCTCTGAAGCATCCATACTCGTTAAAAGTAAACTTATATTAAATTTAAATCTATCAACATGTAAAATTTAAATTATTTAGAGTGTGATTTTATTAAACTATGTATTTTTATTTAGATTTTCCTATTAAAATTATTTTAAAGAAATTTCTTTTATTTACACTTTTGTTTTGATTACTGTTTATCTGGACTGCTAGTTGTTTAGACTTATATTTTAGAGTATAATTTTATTTAAATTTAGATTTTTGAAGTATAATTTATTAGCATTTATTCTTTTTGCAGTATTAATTTAGATAATTTAGTTAAAAATATATAAAATGTTTCCTTTCAAAAAAAATGTCAAACAGGTAGGCTTTAGTAGGTACGTAATAAATGACAAAACAGTTTTTTTAATGGACAGGCGTTAACTAGTTATATACTTGTTCCAACCTATTTCTGCATATAATTTAATGTTCATGTACTAGTCGTTAATATCACAGTATTAAACAAACACGTAATTAATATATATATATTATTTCAAAAAATTTAGTTCATCATTCCTAACATTATATATAATCATATTATTTCAAATAACATATACAAGTGAGTTAATTTAATGTTAAATATTTAACACAAGATATATAATATGTTATATATCTCATATATTAACAATATACCTAATGAATTACACTATTTTATATATTTTATATTTTTTAAGAAGTTATAAAGTTTCAACTACTTCTTCATTAAAACTTAACAAATGATACTTTGACATACCTAAATAAATCTCCAATATTCTTGTTATTTTATTTGAATAATCACATGTTATTTAAGTGAAACATTTAAAAGAAATGTTGTCTTAGTTTCTTTTGCTTCAACCGCTTTAACATTCACTCTGTAATTGAGTGATGGTGTATAGTAATGACAATAATTACACATTATTTGAGAAATATTGTTTAAAAAATTATTGATTAGACATTGCTTGAACAATGAGTCAAGTATAAGGACATCTATTGTTTATATTTAAGAAAAAAATCTTAATTAAAAACCATTTTAAATCATACTCTAAAATCATTCAAACTATTGACTATATTGGAAATAACTTCATATAGATTACTAATATCGTTTACTCTTCATGTTATTCTAAAAATAATATTCGAAGTTATACATATCAATTCCAATATACATATAATCATTCAAACACTACATGTTTACCATATATTGGATAGATATAAATATTTAAATGTAATATGAATACAAACATAAGCTTTCTTTGACACTTTCGAAAATCCAATAAAGGCTTCACATAATGCACCAATCATCAATCCCTACTCTACTTCTTCTTTACCAAACATCCAAGAGGAAAATAAAAGTAATAAGATCTTTAATAAGAATTAAATCACTTATCAATATTCAACTCTAACATATCTATCTTACTTTCTATAACTATATATCTTAATAGAAAAATAATACTTAAATTCTTCTCCGATTAAAAAAGAATTTAGATAAAAGAGTTTAAGAGATATAAAACTCCAAATAAAACAAATAATAAATGTCTATCATCTATTTATAATTTTTTATATAATTTTTTTTTTTTTGCATTTGAAGTTTATCTTTAATAAATTTTTGGTCTTACCTAAAAAATATATTGAAAAAAATGATAAATATAAAGTGAATAATTAAAGTTTAATAAGATATAAAGATTTTAAATTTACAATTAAAATAAAAGGAAACATTTAGTTTTTTTTTTCAACAATAACAAATATAATAAATAAAAGTACTTCGGGGATTTTCTAACCATTATATAAAATAATTATCTTTTAGTCTCCTTAACTTTGATCAAAATATTACAATGATACAACTTTTTCAATTTTTAGATCTCTTTCTCAGTGTAAAGCTTGCAATTCCTCTATTGTATTGCTCATTCATTTTTATTTTTTGTTTCTTGAAGCTTTATCTATAGTTGTATATAAATGTTATTTGTTCCTCTATCATAAACATCTTGCTCATTCAATTCATGAACAATTTTAGTAATTGTCTGTTGTGATTCTTCTTACTTTTCTATATTATTTTACATATAGTCAACAAATAACCTTTAATCTTTCAAATTATACCTAAATTGTACTATTATTTGTGTTAGTCAATAGAATAACAGTATAATCATTTACAATTAAAATAAAAATCAATAAATTAGGAAATATATAATAATATAATTTTATTAAAAGAAAATAAATTATAATACCAATCTCTCTAATTATAAAGAAAAAACAATAACACCTTATCTTAAAAATGGAAAACGTACATGAAAAATAATTAAAAAAGAACTGTCTTTTTAAACTTCTTCTCTTAAACACTAACACGGTATAAATGAAAAAAAATGTAATTTTAATATATTTCACTAAAAAAAGTACTGTGAATCTTCCACATAAAGAAAAATAAACAGACACAATTAAAATAAATTTTCTTGGTGTGAGAGTGGTATTCTTGTACTTCCAACCTAAATGTCCATTACTGAACCTCTGGGCATTTAGTTTCTTTTGGTTCCTTCTTTTCTTCTTGCTGATTCATAGCCTTCATTAATTAATGATTCTATCTCATCACTTTAACTCAATCATATCAACTAATAACTAACTCAACTCCAACACCATTATATACACACGCCCATACACACACCACACACAAAACCTCCTTTTTCTTCTTCCTTTTGCTTCATCACAACCACAACCCTTATGGAAGAAACCCAGCCTCCGAGCTCCAAGATCTCAACGGTGGTTCCGGCAACCCCACGCGGAGACGAACACCGTGAGTGGCACCTCAGCTCCATGGACCTGCTCCTCAAGCTCCACTACATCAGAGCCCTCTATTTCTTCACCAACCACGCTGCTCAGGGACTCTCCATCTTCGACCTCAAGAAACCCATGTTCCACCTCCTCGACCATGTCACCCATCTCTCGGGTCGGATCCGCATCTCCGAATCGGGTCGACCCTTCATCAAGTGCAACGACGCCGGTGTCCGCATCGCCGAGTCTCACTGCCACCTCACCCTTCTGGAATGGTTCCGTCAAAACGGCTCCTCCCTTCATCATGATCTTCTCCCCGATCATGTTCTTGGTCCTGACCTAGGTTTCTCTCCTTTGGTCTTTGTTAAGGTACACCATTTTTCACTTTCTTATAATAGTTCTTTTGTTTTAATTTGTATATAGGTTAACCAAAATTTATAGAAAAATCTGTTTTAAACTGTTTCGAACTTTTCTTTAGTAGTAGAAATTAAGTATATGTGGAGAGGCAGAATTTTTTTCCATGGTATGAGAATTAAACTCAAGGCTCTTTTTTTTTTCCTTGATAAAAGAAATAAAAAAAGTTTTTTCATAGCTGTAAACTTTTTTTTCTTTACTTTTCGTCTTCAGTTATTGCTTTAATTTATTGTTGGCTGTTGAGAATGTATTCATCTTTTTATGATTTGTGACACTTTTGTTTCACGGACTAGTTGCTCTTTTTTTCTTCTTTTTATGATGGTTTTTATGTGAGCTGTGTAATTAACAACTCTAAAGCCAATTCTTATCGTTATTGATACTATATAACTTCATCAAAATTGCACCAGTTAATTAATGGGGCTGATGTTTTGCCTTGAATCAAATATATGGAATTCACTTTGTTTGGCTTGGGGATATGGAAGTAAAAGATAATTTGGAGTGATTTGAAAAGAAAGTGTAAAGTAAAATTGTTTGAGTTGATGGAAGATATATATGGTTAATTTGATTCAATTAATAAAGATAGATAGATTTTTTTTAGTGTGATGTCAAATTTACTTCAGGTTTATTTTTTAAAATATAAACAATTTTTTGGTTAAAAAATTAGTTGAGAAAAGGAAGATAAATTATCTTTTTGAAATATTTATTGTTAATAATAATTAGCAAAATAAATAAATAGAATTATTTTAAAAATTAAATGTTGGACATAAGGATAATTAGTAATTTACAAAACAATCCTTACAGATTCACCGTTTTTTCTTCATTTTACACTCCATTCTCTCTTTCAATTTTTTTACAAATTATCACAAATCACCTAAATAATATAAATTATTCCTAAAATAATAAATATTTTCGACATTATTGTCTGTTAAAAAATGAAATAAATAAGATTAGATTTTGAATATGTATAAATTGGAGCGGTGCGGGGGGGAATAAGATAGGTTGTTATTAAAGAGCATGTCATCTTCTTAACAACCCATTGACCTACGAACATGTTTTTAAATGAATGGCAAATTATTAAATGAAATCCAGTGATGGTTTCTGGTTTCGTTTTCTACAATTGCTTTGGCTCTTATCCGTGAGGTGATATCTGTCATAATCGCCGTGCATGAAAGACCATGGTTAGGTACATTCATTAATCTCACAGACAAAATTATTGGTGCATACCGTTAGACAAAGTGACAGCACGAAAAGATAGAACACAAAAAAAAATTAATAATCCGTTGAGCAAAATTTAACAAAGAAGAGGGTGTTATAAAAAATGTGTTCATTGCTTAATATGTGGTATTATGTTTTTTGTTTTGCATGTAGTTCACTTGGTTCCAGTGTGGAGGGATTTGTGTGGGGCTTAGTTGGTCCCATGTTCTTGGAGATGCTTTTTCAGCTTTCAGTTTCATCACCAAGTGGAGTCGAATGCTCGCGGATCACGCGCCACCCAAAACCCTTCATTTCACAGATCACAAACAAATTCAATCACCACCGCACAACAATGGGAAAGATGGGAGTCCCATTTCCGTTAAAATGGCCTCCACCGTTGAGGATCTTTGGCTCCCCACAAACGACACCAAGATGGTTACTCACACCTTTCACGTTACTCCCAACCAAATTAACCATTTGGTAACGTCCATCTTTACATGCGACCAAAACCAAGCCACCAAAACCTCGTATTTCGAGATTCTCTCGGCTTTGGTGTGGAAACACGTGGCACGCATCAGAGAGTTGGAGCCGAAGATCGTGACTGTTTTGACACGTGGCGGTGAGTCTGATGGGTTTTCGACCAATAACGTGGTGATAAGTGTGGTTGAGGCAGACGTGGCCGTTGGAAAATCCGACGTGGCGGATTTGGCGAAGCTGATTGGTGAGGAGAAAAGGGTTGAGAATAAGGTTGTGGAGGAGTGGGTGGAAGAAAAGGAAGGGAAAGAGAATTTGGTGGTTTATGGAGGAAGATTGACGTTTGTGGATTTGGAAGAAGATGATATTTACGAGGTTGAGTTGAATGGAGAGAAACCGATGGTGGTGAATTGTGGCGTTGGTGGAGTGGGTGATGACGGTGTCGTTTTGGTGCTTCCGGGATTGCAAGGTGAAGATGAGAGGAGTGGAAGAATGGTGACGGTTACTTTGCCTGAAAAAGAAGTTGAGCAGCTCAAAGAGAAGCTAAGAGAAGAATGGGGTATTCACTCACTTGCATTTTGATGATCCAAAGTGTGTAACTTATACATTAATAGGTTTCATAAGCCAAATACAACTATTAATAAAAATGTTAATGATTAAGATTGTGAGATGTGTAAAATATAAGAGTTTAATAGAAATAGTTACATTATGATACTCAAGGTAGGATTTTTTTTAAATTCATTTTGAGTCCAATAAAATAGATTTTAGATTTATTGTAACCAGATTAAATTTAATTGGATTTTTTCAATTTAATTTAAATTTGATTAAATTTAATTTTCTTAAATTTTCTAAATTATATTTAAATTGGTTATATTTGGACTTGATAAGGTGAAATCTACCTTATTAAGTTCAACTTGATTAAATTCAATTTGAGTAAAATTTCGTCCAATCTAATTTAATTTGAGTTTAATTTGAGTCGACTCATTTTGACTCGAGCTAAACCTAAATTAGTTTAACATGGGTTTGGCCTAGCTCGACCCAAACTAACCTAAACTCGATCCAATTTAGTCTCAACTTAATATGGGTCAAGGGTCAAACCTAACTCGGTTCAATTTGACCTAGGCCCAACTCAACCCAACCTATTTAGGTCCAACTCGATCGAATGTGATTTGACTCTACATAACCTTGCATAACTATGGTCTAACCTTACCTTTCTTAACTTGGATCCAACCCGACTTGGGCCAAATTCAACTTGACTTAATGTGGTATTAAGCCACCTTAGTTTGATGTGGGCTTGGACCGACTCAACTTGACATGGGTTTGAGCTGACTTAGCCTAATGTGGGTCTGTGTTGACTTGGTTCAATATGAACCTAGACTAACTTAACTTGATGTGAACCCAGACAAATAAACCAAACTCAATTCAACGTGGACCTAAGGGTGACTTAACCTGACTTAGGCTCGGGCTAATTTGGCTTGAAACAGACTTAGGATGACTCAGCCTAATATGGACAAATTCTTCCTCCACCCCCATACAAAATTTTAATTCCACAACTGCCCTTGAAGAAATTACTCAAATACCCTTCTTTTATTAAGTAATTTTGAAGTTTCTGGTAGGGCACCCAGATGAGGCCTTCCGGTTCTCCTTTTTTGAAATTTGAGAACCGGACAGCCTGACATCAGGTTCATAAATTGTTAACCGGATATACTGGATAGGGGGTGTCATCCGGTTTGTAAGTTATGAACCGGACGCCACCCCGTCTAGTTGTCATAAGGTAAAAAAATTACAAACCGGATGGGTGGTGGATGGACCTTATCCAGTTTGTAAATTTGTGAACCGGATAAGGGTGTCATCCGGTTCATATTTTTTCAATTTTTTTAAACTGCACTGTAACAGATTGGTGAGGAGCATTAATGTACTTGAAAGTAAAAAAGAAATGAAGAGTCTCTTCTTTTGTTGTGTTTACTTTTCATTCCAATTTCCAACCCTAACCCCAACTTAAATGAAGAGTCTCTCCTCTCTCCCGCTGCATTTCACCAATTCATTGGTTTATTGGGTTTTATAAAACTAAATTAATAGGCAAATGAATAGTCAAAGAAGAGTCTCCTCTGCTACATTTCAGAAAGAGTGTCTCTTTGACTCTTCATTTACCTTAATTAAATTAATTTAGTTTTATGAAACCTAATGAATCAATGAATTTGTGGAGAGGAGAGACTCTTCATTTAAGATGGGATTCGGGTTAGAAATTGGAATGAGAAGTAAACACAACAAAAAAAAGAGACTCTTCATTTCTTTTTTACTTTCAAGTATTAATTGGGTGGTGATAGGTAACAACTAACCAACTCCTCTGCTCCTCACCAATCTACATTAATTTTAATTGGGTGGTGATAGGTAACAACTAACCAACTCCTCTGCTCCTCACCAATCTGTCACAGTGCACTTAAAAAATAATTAAAAAAAATGTGAACCGGATGGCACCCTTATCTGGTTCACAAATTTACAAACCGGATGAAGTCCACCCACCACCCATCCGATTTGCAATTTTTTTACCTTATAACAACCGGACAGGGTGGCGTCCGGTTCACAACTTACAAACCGGATGACACCCCCCATCCAGTCCATCCGGTTAACAATTTATGAATTGGACGTTAGGCTGTCTGGTTCTTAAATTTCAAAAAATGAAAATCGGATTGCCTCATCCGGGTGCCCTACCAGAAACTTCAAAGTTGCTTAATAAAAGAAGAGTATTTGGATAATTTTAACAAGGGCAGTTGTGGAATTAAAATTTTGTATGGGGGTGCAGGAAGAGGATATAGGGGTGGAGGAAGAATTTGTCCCTAATATGATGTGAACTTGGGCTAATTTGACCTGACATGGACCCAAACCAACTCAGTCCAACTTGGGCTTTACCAACTTGGCTTGGACGAATTCTTCCTCCACCCTCATACCCTCTTCTTGCACCTCTATACTTATTGTTAAAAAGACAACTATACCCTTAATTAAAAATGCAAAGGCAAAAATACCCTCCATCCTCTTCATCCTATATATGGTTCATAACTTGTCTATTTCGTTCATTTCTCCAAAATCTTCAATTAAACCTTCAAACAAGTCGTAGGTAACCAATTTTTGATATTTATTAGCAATTAGTAAGTGGTATTGTTGATTAGAGTAGTTGATTTGGTGTTTTGGGACTGCCGATGGCGAACAAGGAGTTTTTTCGATCTAGCACCATGACAACCGGATGAGCTTTATCCGATTCTCATTTTGTTTTGGAAATGACAACGGGATGACACCCCATCCGATTCACATTTTTTCACAATTTTTTTTAAATTAACAGTAACTTTGTGCATTGTTACAGATATGGTTAGGAAAATGTAACTTTGTCCACTATTAAACTGTTCACCTTCTTCTGTACCTAATTTTTTTAAAACTTAATGCAATTAAATTATGACTTTGTTATATGTGTTTTCACCTATCACTACCCAATTAAAATTAATGTACTTAAAAGTAAAAAAAAATGAAGAGTCCATTTTTTTGTCCTCTGTATGTTTACTCCTAATTCTAATTTGGAACCCTATTTCATTTTAAATGAAAAGTCTCTTTTGCAACATTTCACGAAGAGTCTATTTGTTTTGCTCATTCACTCTTCCTCATTGGGTTTCATCTCAAATTTAATTAAAATAAAACTAAAAATGTTCACTCTTCTTGGTTAAGTTTCATTTCAAATTCCATTAAAATAAAACTAAATTAATTTAATTAAGGAAAATGAAGAGCCAATGAATACAATCTTCTTCCCGAACCAAGGAATCAGATACCTTCCTCTAAACATATATGTAGCATAGCATTCCAACAATTCATAAAAAAATAAAAATTGAGATTTGAGAACCGGACAGGGTGGTGTCCGATTCACAACTTACACACCGGATGACACTCCCTCCAATTCATCCGGTTTTCATTTTTTTGAAATTTAAGAACTGGACAGCCAGTCATCCGATTCTCAAATTTCAAAAAAATGAGAATCGGATGGCTGACTGTCCGGTTCTCAAATTGTAAAAAAAGTTGGGGCTCTTTAATAAAGCAGGGACAATTTGATAATTTTCACAAGGTCACTTTTTGAATTAAAATTTGTTATGGAGGTGTAGGAAGAGGGTATAGGGGTGGAGGAAGAATTCGTCCTTGGCTTGACTTTGTCCCCACTAAACTCAGCTTGTCGTGGGTCCACTCCAATTTAGCCTAATGTAATCCTAACCCAAACCTAACTTGGATCCAGCTTGACCCACTTAACATGGTTTTAGTCCAACCTAACTTGACTTGGGTTGAACTTAGTTTAAAATGATCTAGGTTTGACCTTGCCCAAATTGACTTACCACCAACCTGACCCAGCCTAACTTAGGTTTGGTTTGGCCCAATCTAACTTAGATTAACCTAACTTAACTTGACTTTGATGTAACTTAGTTTGTTTCGCCCTAAACCCAACCTTGCAAGACTTGGATTCCACCTAATTTGACCTTACATGAGTTAAGCATAACTTGATCTAGTCTTATCTTATTTATAGTATGAACTAACCCAAAATCACCATGATTTTAGATTTTTAAAATTAAAAAAATTATCAAATATAAATCCAGTTAAATGTATTGACCTTAAAGTCCAAAAATATAAATTTAAATTAGAAATAAATTTAAAATAGTATAAATTTAAATAATTAATAATTAGCTTTTTTTCTCAAACTCCTAACTCAATATTAATTTTTAACCAATAATAATTATAAGTGTATATATTAATCAACTACATCTTACAAAATTTAAATCCAGGATACATGAATCTACCTTTGTACATACTGTACATAAAATAGAAACGGTAATAGTTCTCAAACAACATGACGAAACAAGAGCTTTGAAATTATTAATGGTTGACGCATGGGTATAAGCCATACGAGATTAATTATAAGTCATTAAAGAACCAGTCTTCCACATAATTTTTCAAAAATCAACATCTAAACAATTTGCAATCCTTTTAAAATTCAAACAAATCAACATTTTAAAAAAAATATAGTTTAAAAGATGAAATTAGCATAAAGTATAAAACGGAAAATATGATTGAATCTATAATGAACAAAGTGAGATTACAAAGTATAATAACATTTATATAGTCAACCTTAACAAATAATTTGCTACAAACGTTTTTATCTACAATATTCTGTTAGAAAATAAATAAATTATTCCATAATGTGACTCATGTGAAATATCATGATCTGATTTAATAAAATAAAAGGATGTATTGGTAATTATGAGAAGTTAACTAACTTATGGGAGTCTGTTACAAATATTATTGATAATAACCAAATTAATGGAAATTGGTTATTATTTTATAATAACTGATGGTAACCATTTTGATGGACATTGGTTATATAAAGATATAGGGTTCTGTCTCTGCAGTATGAGAGA
>Ga0099824_1006632_pt1 | contig 15774 bp, 8 predicted proteins | sample SiratrowhiteBW_FD_76837 | JGI IMG/M metagenome (GOLD analysis project Ga0099824, IMG submission 76837) | Root nodule microbial communities of legume samples collected from California, USA - Siratro white BW | ecosystem: Host-associated > Plants > Roots > Nodule | place: USA: California...
AAACAATTATATTTTTTCTTTTTATATACAAAAACATAACAATTATCTCTCTCTTTTTTCTCTTTAAAATAAATATATATATATATATATATATATATATATATATATATATATATATATATATATATACTATTTTAATAAAACTTATAATTTTTCTTTCTTTCCTTTGTTTTAAACATTGAATTTTTCTATACCTCTTTCCATCATCAATCCTTTATCTACTTTCTGTTATACCAAACAATATTTTGAAATGTGTATAGCTTACGATTAAAATTTACCTTATCATAATTTTTTTTATAAGAATATGTTTTATATTTTCCACCACAACAATCCATTTATCATATATAAGAAGTTATATAATACTATGTTTTATTATACTTCTCATCTCTCTCTCTTCTTATCATTTAAATTCGTATACAAAGAAAGTATATAAATATAATAAAATCGAAATGATTAACCTAGTGCACCTTGTGATATTATCATCCAGCATATTAAAAAATCGATCACAAATATTTAGTTTACATTACAACACACCAAATTTAGTTAAATTTGCATGTGACCAGCATGCCATGATTCTCTTGTAAGGTAAAGATAGCAACCATCGATTTCAGATTTCATAAAAAATAATTATTTTTTAAAATTCCAACTGGTGAATTTGCAAATCCCTGGTAAATTATTGAAATTTGATATCTTAGCATATACCGAATATATATATAGATATATATATACATTATCTAAATTTGATTTTATTTACAAGAATGTACCCTTTTGTATATAGTATAGTAATTTTGAGTCTAGGGTATATATCTATATATAAGCTCCTTCCAACAAATTTTTTGAGATGAATATTTATTCTCTGTCTATAGTATTTGCAGTATAAAGCTCGATGCTTATCTTTACTTTTGGTTTCAGTCGGTGCATTTACCCCAATGGAAGTAATTGGAGCATTTTTTTTTTTTAATTTCAAAAAAACAATCATTCGGAATCCGTTATAGCAGTTAACAGTTAAAGTAAATAATTTTTATCTATTGATTTACCCAAGTCAAGGTCATCTTGTGCTTTTTCATGAAAACAAAATATATAACGGCGGCATGACCAAAAGCCTCGCTGATAATGCACCACATAATAAGGTGATTGGTGAGATTATATATATCTCCAATCCACTCACCAATATACCACTTGTAGTGGGAAAAAGGGTCGTTCTTAAAATTTTGTGTCTGGAGAATATAGGAGATAAAACTGTCGGAAAGATATATAATATCAACTATTTTTAAATTAAGTATCTTATTCAACATGTACTTAATTTCACAAAACCAGAATAGGAACAAGATTAAGTATCTCTATTTTCTTTACTCTTTGATGCAACAATGACATGTCACATATTAGTTGAGTCCCATAGATTCCATTAGTCTATATTTTATATATAGATAAATACTTTACTATTTATTCATCGTGAACATTAGGATTATTAAGCATAAACTAGACTCTAAGAGAAAAGAGATAAAGAAAGAATTTTTATTTTTTTTTAAATAGACTCAAAAATATTCGAAAGTATAGAGAGTTTTATATTTGCGGACTTAGCTAAAATCATGTATATATAGGTAATCTAATATACATTACAAGAAAAAAATCTATTTAAATACCAATTTTAGTTATCAAATAAAATGGTTGCTAATTGTGATCAAAATAACCACCAGATTAGGTTTTGGTTGCTAAATAACTACAAAATAAAAATAATGATTGAATTTAGTAATAAATTAAGTTAAGATAATTGATATTTAACATTAGCTACCAAGGTTTTAGCCACTTATATCATTAGAGACTAATTTAGAATCTAATATAGAGATTAATTTAGAATCTAATATAGAGACTAATTTAGAATCTAATGATATAAGTGGTTAAAACCTTGGTAGCTAATGTTACATATCAATTATCTTAACTTAATTGGTTACTAAATTCAATCATTACTTTTATTTTGTAGTTATTTAACAACCAAAACCTAATTTGGTGGTTATTTTGATCACAATTAGCAACCATTTTATTTAATAGTTAAAATTGGTGTTTAAATAGATTTTTTTCTTGAAGTGGTAGTTATAACAGATCACGTATATCCCTCTTAAATTTATGATAGAATTTTCTATTTAAAAAGTTATCTTGAAAATGAGTGAAAGAAGTAGTAGATAAGGGCTTGGTGAGGAGGTATGTTATCGAGAAGGCAAATGAATCAGCTATAAGTTTTTATTTTGAGTTTGGTTACGACTAAAATGCAAGTCCAACTCAAAGTGTTTGGAATGTGAGTGCATAACAACAAGCAACACACCTCCAAGATTATCATAATATATTTTTAGGAGCGGTGAAGAAACCTTGAGTTCAAAGAGAAGTAATTTGATCCATTTGATTTCAGTTAAGCAACTACACTTTTATAATATGCTTATGTGTTGCTACAAGAAACAACATTCTGCTTATTAGAGGACTAAAAGACAACATTGGAGCCAAGATAAACACAAGTTGATTTACGATCATCAAAATCAGATCCTTAGTTTGAGAGTAAAACAGTTGCGAAGGAGAAAATCATGATTGATTGTGCCTACAAGATAGCTTAAAATGTGTTCAACCGTCCTCCAGTGATGTTCTTAGGAATGATACATAAACTAACAAACTTTATTAACACTATAAGAGATCTCTAGACATGTGATAGTTAAATATTGAATAACTCCTACAACAAGATGGTAAAATGTTGGGTCCATGACAGAAGTTGACCCATCAGAAGTTAAGCATTGAGAAGAAATCATTAGAGTTGATTGAGGATTAGACCCAATCATGTGAGATCTTTGTACAAGATCCTTTATATACTTATATTGAGAGAGATGTATGCTACCATCCTTATTATAGGAAACCTATACACCAAGAAAATAATGTAGGCAACCTAAATCTTTTAAAGCAAAGTAATTATGTGAAAATTAAAGTTTGAATAGAAGAAGATGAACTTCCTATTATAAGAATGTCATCGACATAAAGTAGAATAAATATAACATAATTATCCTAGAACTTTATAAACAAATAAGAGTCACCTTTTGCTCCATTAAAACCCAAGGTTAGAAGTGTTGAACTAAGCTTATGAAATCAAGATCTCGGTGTTTGTTTCAAATCATAGATGCCTTTGTGTAATCTACGAACAAGATTTGAGTTAGATGATACAAAACCTAGTGGTTGTTGCATGTAAACAATTTGTTCTAAGTCCTCATAAAGAAAAAACATTATTGACATGTACTTGATGTATTGGCCACTTGGAAGATAAAGCAAGCATGAAGGATGATACGAATAGTGGTAGGTTTACTATTGGACTAAAAGTTTCAGTATAATAAAAACCATGTGTTTGAAAACCATTTGCGGTCTAGCATGCTTCGTATTATTGGAAGCTCCCATCAGCATTAAACTTAGTTCGGAAGACCCTTTTACACCCAATAGTGGTTGCACCAGGAGGAAGAGAAGTAAGAGACGATGTGTTATTTTGAATAAGGGCATCATATTCATCCTTCATAACCTGAAACCAATCTGGATTTAACATGGTTTTTTTGACAAAGCATGACTCAGTGTAAGATGAGAAAGTTTAACGTGGCTTTTCTGACAAAGCATGGCTCAATGTAAGATGAGAAAGTCTGAGCATTGAAGACCTTGGGTTTGAAACTGCAGCTCTAGCTCGAGTAGTCATTGGATGTAAATTTGTTGTTTCAACTGGGTTAGAATAAGAAAGTGAGCCTACAGAAGAGGGTGAGGAGCAATGAATAAATTTCATGAAGAGTATGATTATTACGTTGTTCAATATTAGGTTTTAAAGTATGTGATTGTGAAGCAATAGATGTGACATGATATAAAACTACAAGTGGACCTCTTTGAGACAAATCAATGATACTATGATTGATGTAATTTTCAAATGAAGTATTTGGTTGAAAGTAAAGAAATAAACCTCGTTGAAAATAACATGTCGTGAATAATATTTTTTTTAGTGGATGAAAGAAAAACATAACCTTTATGCTGAAAACTCTAGCCAAGAGAAAGACACGGAAGAATGGAAAGTAAGTTTGTGTTGGTTATAAGGATGTAATATATGGGTAGCAAGCTCATCTGAGCACTTTTAAACATTGATATTGGATTCTTAATAAAAGGTGTTGTAAAAAGATTTATTTTGAAGAATGTGAGAGTAAATTTATAAGGCGAACAACTATGGTGAAAACTTCACCCCAAAACTTTATAAGCAAAGAAGCGTCACTGATAGACCAACATCAATAATATATCTATGTTTTTATTCAATAAAGTCATTTTGTTTATGTGTGTGTGGAAAAATTAGACAATGATGAATGCATTGTTTGAATGCGTCTAATTTTATATTCAATTTGATTCTCTAAGAATGTTTTGAAGAGTATAAAAATTTGATTCTCTAAGAATGTTTTGAAGAGCATAAAAATAGATGTAGCTTGAGACTCTAAATGTATAATATAACCAAGTGTATCGCGAGAAGAAAAGAGATATAGTAAGTGGCACCATTGGATGCTACAAGAGAGGTGAGTTCCTATATATCAACATAAACCAATTGTAAAGGTTCAACATATACAATATGAGAATTGTGAAAAGGCAATTTATAAGACATAGCAATAACACATATCATAAAACAAGTGTTGGTCACTACATTGTATATTACATTGTTGGGAACATGTTGAACAACTTTAGAGATGCATGGCAGAGCCTTGGATGTCATAGAAGAAATTAGGAAAGCAGAAGGTTGTTTAAGTGTTAGTTGAAAAAAAAATAGTATGTTTAATAAAAGTTGAAAAAAGATATAAACCATCTTTAATAATATATTTACTAATATATTAATTATGATTATTTATGAATATTATAGATTACTATGATGTAGACAAAGATAGGATGTACTTATCCAATAAGTGAGTTTAGTGAATTTTAAAACTTACTGAAATTGTTAAAGAATGTAAATGAACTTAAACAATAATTTAGGTTTTTTTATTATGAGTTAAGAGTACTTGTGTATATGAATGCATGTATTTTTCTTATTTGCAATAAAAAAATATAATTAATGGAAACACAAATAGGGATGTTTCAATCCGTGTACATAAATGGTACTTGTATCCAATCAAGTTCTAAAAATCTTAAAGCATTGTATAAGTCTTTGTCCAAGAAAGCAAATCCCATAAGACAAAGTCTAAGTGAATAGGTAAGAGACAAAATTATGTAACAAACTAAGATTAAGATACTTTGAGAGTAGGAATATATATTTTTTTTAATCCTATAGGTCCTCAATGCCCTCTATTTATTATCTCCATACCATAATCTTCTTAAAAGTTTCATTCTTTATTAATATTGATAATTTAAAAGTTGACTGATCTTTCTTGCGGAATTAGACGCGATAAACTACGTATCTTCATCCTTTGAAGCCAACCAATATTGAGTTAGGGCACCTTAAACAATATACCTTATTCATCACGCCATTACCTCTAACAACATCAATTCCAATTAACCTTCAAAACAACAACACAAGCAAGCTCTTTTTGCTAGCAAACTTCACAATTTCTCACAATAAAATTAGTACAACCAGTTTCCGGTAAAGACAATATATAACCTTTGTTCCAACAACAAAAATAAGAATATCTTTACTGCATAGTCCAATAGTGACACAATTTAATATAATACCTTTACTACTTCACCAAGCAACTGAAAACAAGATTATAAATACCTGCATGAGTTAGTAAAACCTACAAATGCATGAGTTAGTAAAACCTACAAAACCAACATCCTCTGTCAATGAAAATCAATGTTAAAGAACATTTATTTGACCTTAAGTAAAGAAAGGGTTTAGACACCAATAGGAATAAGAAAATTGTCTTAATGTATAAGTTCATGCATTGACTTGAGCCATACTAAAGATTTCCTCGGCATCAACCTTTGAGGTGACGTTATTCCTATATAACTAAATACTCCAAAATTGCTACCCATAAAATATTCCAAATCTTATTTTCCTTTGTATTCAAATTTAAAAGTCTAAAATGATATATATATATATATATATATATATATATATATATATATATATAGAGAGAGATAGATAGATATATATATTTGTGTCTGTGTTCACAAGTTTAAGTTTGTTATTATATGATAAAAAAAATTATGGTTGAATATTGAGAGTATAGGTATTGAATTGTGAATGTTGTATTTATCAATATATAGTTCTCTAATTCAAATAAATCACATAAACCGGTAACCTTTTAAAATGTTTGTGCCTTATGAAAAGTTGAAGCTTTACTTTTCTTTTCTTAGACTCATTAAAAAATTATTAAATAAAAATTAGAAGAAAAAAATGTTTAGCCTTTATATATGACTTATTTAAAAACTATAATAAAAATTAAAAATTGTTATTTTAAATTATGTTATATTGTCATTAAATAGATTTATGAAGTATGTTAAATTAGTGTCCAAAATTAGAGATTAAGATTTTAACTACTTTAAATTCATACTTTAATTTAATCTTATAATTATTTTAATGATTAATTTTTAGATTTATAGGCTATTATTTAAATTTTCATAAAACATTTTTTGAGTGTCACTTATAGTTATAGAGGAACAATATGGTGAGACGTCCAAGTTAAAATGTTTCATAATTAAAAAAGAAAAACCCTTATTATATATTATTTCTATTATTTTAAATTTGATAAAATTTTGATAACATTTTATATTGATATCCATAGTACATAAAATAAATTTGTTATAAAAGGCATTCTACAATCAAGTATGCATTTGAAAAATAATGCTAACTGGTTTGAATGGAAATTATACCAAATTTAATGTTAGAATTAAATATATATGTATAATGTATCATTAAACTATGAAAAATAATTTTTCTAAATTGTCCCATCAAACCATTTAAGAGATGTAATACAATATTAATGTTTAATCATTTGTTATAAATCTCAATTAAGTATTAAGATTCACTTAATGTGTGCATTAAATTACTATAACAAAAACAAAAAACAAAGTACATCAAGCAAACATGCTAGAATACATTTTACTCCTATAATTGATCTAAACTAATTTTTTTTTTCATAAATTTCCTACAATTCAACTTATAAATTTCTTACAACTCAATTCCTAAACTTTTAAACAATCTAATGGAAACTTTATGTATTGTTGTGACTGAAATCGTTAAAAACAATTACAATTTTGATTTCAAAATAATAAAATAGGGATGTAAAACACAAATTTCAATGAGGTTCATTACCTAAAGATGTTCTAATATGATAGTAGAAAAAAATTCTGTGGAATAAATGAACCAACAAGACATAAGGAGACGACACTTAGAGTGAATAACCATCACAACAAGACATAAGGAGACCATACTCAGAGTGAATAACCATCACAAAAAAGCTCTTGTTACTAACCGAGGAGTAAGAAAACAGTTGTGTACAATAACTGCAAAAAAAAAGGCACTGTTCAAATTTAAATAAAGTTTTACATTAAACACCTTAGGTTCAATGAAAATCTCTGTATTTATGTCGAGTGTTGTCAGCATCCAACATAAATATGAAATTTTACATAACAACTTAGAGATTTTAATGTAAAAGGTTCAAAATAATTCATTACAAAAAAAATTAGACTTACTGATAAAATATTATTGATGCATTTAAAATATTATGGACAAATTTTAATTATAGATAAATTGGCTGCCAATTTACAAGCAAATTTTATTGACAGATTTTATGTGTCAGTAATTAAAGATGAAATTTAGTGATGGATAAATTAGTTGTCAATTTACTAACGGATAAATTAACCGTAAATAATTCGTCGATAATTACCAACGAATTAAATTTATTGATAAATTGACTATCAATTTATCTTATAGTAAAATAATTTGATAATAATAATAATACTAATAATAATGATGATGATGATGATAATATTAATAATAATTATAATAATAATAAAAAACAATAATAATAATAATAATAATAATAATAATATATTATTATTATAATAATAATGGTAATTGTAATAGTAATAATAATAATGATAACTATTGTAATAATAATAATAATAAATGTAATAGTAGTAATAATAATAAAAGGAAAAATTATAATAATAATTATAATAAGAATAATTATAATAATAATATTAATATTAATAAGAAAAAGAATAAAAATAATAATTATAATAATAGTAATAATAATTGTAATAACAATAATTATAATAACAATAATTGTAATAGTAATAATAATAATATATTACTATTATGTCAGAAAATTTTCTCTAATATAATAATTATTTATCTTGTCATGTTTGTAGAACTTAAATTCAAGTTCCTCCTACACCACATTAATAATATTTAATTTGTTTTTTTTCATATATTCGAGTCCCTCCTACTACGCATTAATAATGATTATAAAAATGTCACCATGATAGTTTTTTCTTCAAATTAACCATGATAGATTTTTCAAATTATTCTTGCTTTTATTTATATTTATTTGAAAAACTTAATGTATATACACATATTTTATATGTTCTTAATATAAACATTTAACAAAATTTTAAATACAAAAGTTTTATCTCCGTTAGAAATTCACTTTACGCTTTTCAATTAATTTAATTAATAGATAATTAAATATCATAAATGAATAGTTTATATGGTAGGTGTTACACCAATAGTGTGGTGGGTGAGTATGGTCTTCCTTGGTCTTTCTCTCCCCGTCTCATCTTCTCTTTCTCCAGGTGTCTGATGTGGTAAGAGATATATTGAAGGCTATATATTTTCATGTAACTAAGTAAAACGTATATAATGTGGATTACTGACACAGCAAGCTTATAGATACACTTAGTTTACTTTATATCCTAATATTATTCTAATACATACCCCTTTCTCGGACGTTACAATGTACATCATCAAATTTTGTATATGTAAAAGAGACGAATGTATTGTGGAATCTTCAATAATTAAGTTAAATTAAAATATTTATTTAGAACGTCAAAACTTCGAGTACGCAATCAAATCTCTAAAAATCGAATCTTAAAAATTATAACGTTTTAAAATATTTTAATTATCATATTTCATTACTATAATTTTTCATATTTAATGTAGCTTTTCCTACCAATATTTAATGAGACTCTACAAAATCCATTGAAAATTTTTAAAAACTCATTTCTTGCCAGTTTTTATAAAAGCACAAGAAGTTATATGAAATATTAAAAAAAAAAATCTAATATTTATTAAAAATTGTCATTAATTCATTATTACCATTTTAATATTATCATATGATCATTGTTAAAATATGTCATCATCTATCATTATCACAATGATCATATTGTAACTATTACTTCGCATCATCATTTTTTTAAAGACCGAGATATATTGGTATGTACATTACGAATTTTAGTAATCCAATTTAAATTATAATATTTTATAAATAATTTTTTTTTTAATTTTACACATTTTCGTATTTAAAAGGGAATTAATTTATAGGTTTTTGTGCACATCAATTTTTTATACAAAGTTTTTTTTCTTGTAATAGACTGCTAATGGTTATTTAAATAATTTTAAAAGATCATCATGCTTTAGAATCATTTTTAGAGGTCATCTAATCAAACAAAAATGATTGTCCAACGGATATCATGATTCAGAGTCACAAAGTAGAGACAAAGATAATTGGATAGTGAATGGCAATCATAAACTTGCTTTTCCTTATCTTCCTTATCCGCCGGATTTGGTAGCTGAAAAGGGCAAATGGAAGAAGTTTCACAGATAGAATCTACTGCATGCTTCATTGAAGAAAAACATGAATAGACCAGACATATATACCTTTGAAGAAAAACACATGCAAACACTACAATCTACTGATGATCGCACACGGAATTAGTCATAAGCAGCGGCTAAAATATTAGGAAGACAGTGTAAAGGAAAGTTTAGGACTTAAGGGCATAATGACTTACAGTGTTTGTGTATATAATATGGAAGATAGAACCAAAAACAACCCTAATTAGTTCTCTTTTTATCCTATATATCAGTTGAATTGAAGCAATCTTTTGCTGGCGTGCAATATATTTATAATAACATATCTAAAGCATAATAATGAGCACTCAGGTTGACTTTCGTGAACTTACCATTCTACCCACTTGCTGCAATTTGTGATAATCTCTTCAGTACATTTGCAACTTGTTTCCCTAGATTGTCTATGTAATAGTTAGACTATTAGCTTCAGATAAAAGCTTTGATTAGAACCATGCATGTTGCAATAGCTGTGTGTGTGTGTGTTTTACATCGAGGGGCCAATTTGATGGGATTAATAATACAAACAAGAGGAAGGGATAAGCATATTGACGTAGTTAATTGTCTCTGAGAAAAGCACTAAAGGAGTGGAATTTTGGTTATACTTTTGAATGTGATTGGTGATTAAGTTGCACTGAGGAAGGAGGGTAGGAAGCAGTGTCAGACTTTTGGTTCGTATTTATTTGAAGTGGGTCATCCAAATTTGCATTGACCTCATCCCTCACCTCTCTTCCTCCAAGTGGGTGTGTTGGCCACATCTCACACCTCACCTCCACAGGATCTCTAGAATCATAAGATCATATCATGTGTAAAAGATGCTTTGCTTTGTTTTTATATCATCACAAGAGACAAGATACTGCTGAAAAAGGAGAGAAGGAGAGAGGATCTCACAAATCAAAACAACACCAGGAATCAACGCGAATAATCCATTCTGCCTTTTTGACTTTTTTCTGAACTTTCTCGAATTAGATAGCTAGCTTGCCTTTTTAGTCTTTAGCCTTCATTACTTCATTGATTTGCCTATGTGTGTGTATACATGTTAGTGGCCATTAATAACAGAAATTGTATATTTTAAGTGGTATGGTTAGAAATGTATTGAGGTGAGAAGCTAATTAGAATAGTTTATGACATTAGTCAAAATATAACTATTTTTTCAACTAAGGTTTAACTAATTTGTGTATCTTTAATAGTCCGTCTAAGTTCAAGAGTGTTTAATCATCACCTTAAGATTTGAGAATGTTGAAAAATCTTTTTTATATAACTAAAATTGTAGCCATTTTGAAATAGGTAGAATATTAAACCATTGTCCAAATGAGCATTTGTCTAGTGCAAAATCATCATTCATTCAACTTGCAATTGACAAAAAAGGATGGAAACACATTATTTACCAATTGGTCACAAATCCTATCTATCCTTTTGCTTCAGTTCAAACACAGCTAATTTCCCTTCTCTGTGAAGCGTGGCAAAAAATCTACAGACTAGCGTTTTTTTGTTTTAATTCTCTTAACTTTTGTAGAGTTTTTTAGCCTGTTCGTTGTGTTTTGTTCTGTTTGTGTTTCGAGCTATATATGCTGTGAGTAGTTGAGTCACGTAGCTGCTAAGAGACGGACTTGCTGAGTCTGTGAGAGTGATTTTTTCCAACTAAGTTTGTTTATTTTCTTGTGCCTATCGAGTTACAAAGAATGCAGCAAAGAAATCGAAAGATGCAAAACAATTCCATATGAAAACATTGGTTTTGTGTATCATATTTCAACATGCAATCGGATGTTGTTTAATCATTATATTACTTAGGAAAACTTTATTTTGACAACCACAGCTAACATAAATCAGATACACGTGATTTAATTGTATACGTGAATAAGGATAAAATGAGACTTTTTTTTCAGGACATATAGGGTATTTTGTTATGAAATGACATAATTAGATTTTAAGTATCTAAATTTAAGATTTGAAATGTGATAGGAGTCTAGTGCACCCATTTGCATAAGGGAGATCTCGTGTGAAAGTGGTTGTGGTAGTGAGTGACGGTGGAAGAACATCGACGGTGGTCGAGAATCGACGGCGGCGACAACAACTTTGGTGACAACAGCAGATACGACTGTAGGGGCGACGACATCAGTGGCGAGATTTAAGAAATCTGAAATTCAAACTCACTGCTTCTCAACCATTGATGGAATATGCTGGGCAACGTTTGAGATAAAACCCCAAACATGTAAATCCTAAAAATGCTGAAATGTTTTTTACACGTCATTTATCTTGGCCACATCAGCATCACATAAGATTGTAAAGTGGGTGTGTGCCACTTGTGGTTGTCAAAGTATAACTACTCATTAACTTATTATGTCTGTGAAAGTTACAATACTAGTGTTAGTCTTTGGATCAATAATTTAAAGAAAAAAAATTAAATATTGTTAAGTGATATTTTTAATGTTTTTAATATTGACACTTGCATTTTTTTATATTTTTAATAAATTAAACTCATCACTCTTATAATATTATATTAAATAAAATTTAGATTGAAATTAAATATTCAAAATACATATTAAAAAAATTTATGGATAATAAATTAAATGTTTAGTTATTGTATATTAAAAATATCATAAAAGTTTACCTTACACATTGTCTTATAAAAAATATTAAAAAAAATCGTTTTCCAAAAGTATCATTTTAATATAAAAATAAATAAATATCTATAAAATATATGATGAAATTTATTAACTCGTTATATTTACATATGATTTTAATAAAATATACATAAAATAAAAAATAGAGTATAATTTTACTTTATTAATAGCATAAGAGAAGTAAATGTTTATTTTAAAATAGACTGTTCTCTCAATTTTTTTTCTGTTGTATAATAAGTTTATCCCTTTCCATTAGGTGAAAGACTAATCTAATTTGTGAGATTGGGATAGTTGTTACGGAGATGCAACATGAGTTCCATGTTACATAGATCATCCAAAATTAAACTGCTAAAATTAAATTGTTATATTTTTTAATAATATTTTTAAATTTTATATTTTAAATTTTCTTAATTTTTTATTTAAATTTCATTTAATATGTTATTTTAAATGAAATGAGATATATGTGTCACTTTATTAAGAACATAAAGGATATTAATTTCATTTATTAAAAACATTGTAGGAGTAAATATCTATTTAAAAACTATTGAGGTATGAAAGTTATTTTATTAAAATCATAAACAAGATGAATGTAAATTTTAAAAATTATAAGGGGTGTAAGTGTTATTTATCATATGACCTCAAGAGAAATAGGTACAATTTCTTCGCAAGTTAATCTTGCATTTGAATAAAGAATTTTACAAATTTTAATTGTTGATGTTTTAGTTCACGTTTGTTGATGTCATTTTTTTATGAAAGGATAATAATATGATGTGAATAAAAGTTATTTTCAGTTCAACAATTTAGATATATTTGATTAAGATTATTCTATGTCATTGTTTTTTTTATACTTTGTTGCCATTTTTTATTTGATGTTCATTACAAAACTTATTGAGAAGAAAATCAAAGTTAATGTTGGTCTAAATTTGTTTTCATACTAGTACTATTTATGTTTTAGCATTAGCAAAACCGGTTACTTTGGCCAAACTCTGATAGTTTTAAGCTTTGATATGCGTTGACTTACTTTTGTTACTCATGAATACTTGTCTTCTCTCTTTGAAATCTCTTTCTAAGCTTCATCGTTTTGAGAGACGGTTCTGTATGTATTCTGACATTCAAGTGTGAGTCTAAGTTCCATATTGGGTAGGAATGAGAAAGTTAAGCAACAAATAAGAAAAGAAGACCCACAAACCCAATGCCTTAAGGTTTTGGGTTGATGGTGGTGTCATTCCCTTATATGTGATTTGGCTCGATTCTCATTTTTGTGAGATCTTTCCGGTTTTGCCCCCTCGGATTATCCAACAAGTAGTATCAGAGCCTTTGGTTTACGACTTGGGCGACCTTAAAGTTTTGGGTTGGAAGTGGTGTCATTCCCTTATATGAGTTGGCTCATTTCTCATTCTTGTTTGTCTCTCCAAGGTTTTGCCCCTCAGATTCTCCCAACAAGTGGTATCAGAGCCAGGTTTGCGGCTTGGGCGAGTACAATTTGACCCTGTATCAAAAGTCTTCCTGATGGTGATTTCAGGCAAGCGTGTCCTGTATAAGTGTGTGAACGAAGGTACAAGTGAGGGGTCATGAGTAATGTACTCGGGGTTGAGAATGCTTCCGCTCGAGGGGAAGTGTATCAATGTGGTGGAGGAATGACTCTCACTTGAGAGGGAGATTGTTAGGTATTCAAGTGTGAGTCTAAGTCCCACATTGGGTAGGAATGAGAAAGTTAAGCAGCATATAAGAAAAGAAGACCCACAAACCCAACGTCTTAAGGTTTTGGGTTGAAGGTGGTGTCATTTCCTTATATGTGGTTTGACTTGGTTCTCATTCTCGTGAGATCTTTCCGGTGTTTCCCCCTCGGATTCTCCCAACATTAGTAAAGTCGGAGTAATGCTTAAAGTAACAGTATCTTGTTTTTTTATATTACTTTCTCTTTTATATGGGTTTGAATGGGCTTTAGGGATAATTGGGCTGAAGGCCCAACTCACCTATGATGTTGTGCAGGCTTTGTCTTACGTGTCCATGTTAGTGGCTGCCATGTGTTCACATTGTTAGTACCTCGTGTCTAATGATTGTTGTCACGTGGAATGCATCAGATTACTAGAAATATATTCGCTTAGTTGTCAGTTGATCGGCCAACCTTTTAACTATGACTGAGATACTCTCGATCGGTCACTATAAATAGTTCATACAATTATATATTGGATGGAGTGGTCGATCTATCTTATATTATAATTTCATTCTAATAAACTTTGGATAAAAAATAACATTTATTTTTGAAAAAAAACATATTGCAAATAACAACTAAAAAAGTAATTACAGATTGATTTTTAAAAAACTTAGTTTCTTAACATTGGTGGATAACACCTTTACTAATTTGAACCCAAAAATATAGAATATAATAATGAAAATATAATCTTAATAATATCACCAACAAAGATAACTCGTTAAATAAAAACATCATAGTTGACATTTATTGAAATAATAACGCTATAAACCTTGGTTAGAAAAATCATAATGAATAGATAAATAAATAATTTTGACTTAAGTTGACTAAAAATAATAATAAATGTTGATTATAAAAATAAATTTAACCTACATCGACTCAACTAAAATTAACCTTAGCTTATGTTAATCGAATTTAATCAAGTCGGTAACTTTTCAGTTTTAACTGAGTCCACGAAACCTAATTAAAACCAAGAGAAAATATGTAAAAAATATACATGAATTTTAGAGTATAAAAAATTTCAAACTCTTACTTTTTTAAAAAAAATTGAAATTTTATCAATTTAAGTAATTTAATTACTCAAAAAAAAATTCTACAATCTTAATTTCTTTCAAAATTCATTATTATATTTTATTATAAAATATTTTCAATTATTGACAAAAATAAATTACTTTCTTAAAGTTATTTATTATAAATGTACGAAAAATTTTAATAAAATAAAAAAATTTGTATAATAAAATGCATATAAAACGGTAATAAATGTTGAATTTAAATGTAAAATCGAAAATCAATTGTTATCATTTTTGGCTCACTCGAATTAATATTGTTTAAAAAGTATTTTTCTTAGGGCTTAAAATGATTTTAGTCCCCATAACATACTCGTTTTATATGATTAATTAATTTTATTAAATATTGTTGGTTATGGTGCCTATATTTATTTTTTTTACCGAGTCCCTATAAATGTTAACGGAAAATATGCCACCAAATTATTGGAAATCATGCCTAATGTTTCTCGAAACCAAAATTTATATATATATATATATATATATATATATATATATATATATATATATATATATATATATATATATAAAAAAAAAAAAAATATA
>Ga0099824_1006638_pt1 | contig 15765 bp, 11 predicted proteins | sample SiratrowhiteBW_FD_76837 | JGI IMG/M metagenome (GOLD analysis project Ga0099824, IMG submission 76837) | Root nodule microbial communities of legume samples collected from California, USA - Siratro white BW | ecosystem: Host-associated > Plants > Roots > Nodule | place: USA: California...
AAAATTTTTTTTTTTTTTAATATATATATATATATATATATATATATATATATATATATATGTATGTATGTATATATATGTATGTATGTATATATATATATGTATATATATAGATATGTATGTATATATATATATAATATTTTTTTATCAATAAAGAAAATAAATAAAAGAAAATATTTGATGAACGTTTCAAGAAAATAATGAGAGATGGACATTAAAAGAGCCTTAATTTAGTTTTTTTAATTGAAATTGAAACTGATTATGAAAGTGAAGGGTGCACTAGAAAAGACTCATAATTTTAAATTGAGTTTGGAATTTGTTTGAACATGAATTTGGATTTTTTTTAACTTTAATTACATTAATTTTAATTGAGTGATGTTACGGCTGACAACACACATAGCAAGGTAAAACTTTAATTGCACTAAATTTTAATTATATTATCTTTAAAATGAATACATCCCCCCAAGAAGGTGAATGGTTGGTGCAAGAAACAATCTAGAAAAAAATCGCGATCACACTCTTTTACAATTTTGTTCCATAATCCTTACGATCTTATTGTTTCACGATCTTGCGTGGAATTTGAATCGCAAATAATATGTACAATCTTACAATTAAAATCTTGATTTTAACTATCTTGCAAGAATATACATTGCTAGATTCAACTTGATCTCTATCCGTCAAACACAAATTTGCTTCCTCATCTTCCTTTAATGAACAACTAGAAGATATATCGTTGTCTTCCCAAGCTATATGAGCTCTCTTGACTTTTCCTCTTCTACTATTCTTTTTCTCTAGGCCTTTCTCTTTATGTTTCAAGTTTGGATACTTCACTTTGATGTGTCCCTATTTACCACAACCAAAACAGGTGAAGTTAAAGGAACCAGAATTAGATTTTTTATTGTAAATTTTTGCTTGTTGGTACTTTTCCTTTCTTCTCTTCTTCAAGAATTTGTTGAACCTGTTGGTCAACATTTTTAGCACCAAAGCTAAGCACGTGATTTGATGAAGTCAATATATATAAAATCTTTCTGAAATTCTGATGGAACCAACCTGGAATAAAGATTCAAGTGGATGACTTTGAGCCAACATGAAGATGGTTGGGTGATTCGGTCTTAGGTCCTTAAGTTGGGTTTGTATGTGAGTATTGACTTGGTGCAAAATCATTTGTTGCATGGTTCATCATCCTTGAGGTTCTAAGAGATTCACAAATATTAAAACTGGGTTAAACAAAACTGAACTGGTTTTCAAAAAGAACTTGTGCTGATTTCTGTTAAACTGACAATTCAATCAATTGAATGGTTTATCCAATCGATTGAATTGTGACAGTTATTATTGTTACAAACTGAATTTTGACTGAGTCTTCTAATAGTCAACTCAATCGATTGAATGGTTTATCCAATCGATTGAATGTCTGACAGCTAAATTTGTTATAAAACTAGTTTATCTATAAAATGGGATGGTACGTGATTTTTAGACAACTAAGATTTTCGAAAAGCATTCCTTGAGATATTCTAAGTGAGAAATAGCGCCCAGTTTGTGCGAACACCTTTGACAAAGTTTTTCAAACAAGAAACCTCAAAGAACATGAATCTTGAAGCATCCTTGAGTGAGGTTCTTGCGACTTTGGTTCTGGACCAAAGCTAAGTCTTCTACACTTTGTAAAAAATAGGTTGGACCGAGTTCAAAAGGGTGGTGAATTGAACTTTAAAAATTATTGCAAAAATCGAAACTGATTTAAGAATGAGAATGAATTATCTTTATAAAATCAATTAACTGCACAGTTCTGGACTGTCTAGTAAACAATTAAGTAAACAGATGCTCAAAATATACAGCGGAAGTATTACAGATTCAATCAAACAGTTTATTGAACTCTCCAACAATCATAATACAATCAACAAGATGATTAGATTTTAATCAAGTCAATTGAAATGATAACAGCAGTTGAATAATAGCTATCAAGAGGAGTAGGGAGAAAAGCAAGAACACAAAATTTTTATCTTGATTCACCCTTCCACAAGGGCTACGTCCAGTCCTTTGCCAAACCAGCAAAGATTTCCACTAAAATGATCCAAGACCAGTTTTACACCCTTGCTCCCAACAAGTTACAAACTGCTCCCCGCAGTACTTAGTACTCCCAGCAGTAAACCCACCACACTAAACCCTTTAGTTGGTGTTACACCAGTATAGAAACTCACTGCACTACCCAATTACACTCCAGTAATTGAATACAATAAGAAAAGAATACAGTTCAAATCAATCAAGCACACTGTACACAATACAAAATGGATTTAGAGCAAGTGTGGAAGACTTAGCTCTAGTCTAGAACCAAAGCAGTTGATCATCACTCAAGTAATGCTCCAAGATTCACGATCTTTATGATTTCTTGTGTGTATATCAAATTTGAAACCGTTTGCACAAAAAGGGCGCTTGTGATCTCAATTGTTGATCTTACATTTTCTTGTAATCTGTTTACTGTTTTCAATTATTGGGTTTGTGGTTGAGTTGGTGCAGTGGGTTTCTGCACTGGTTCCACATCTGTTGTAGGGTTCAGTAGAGTGTGTGTGCTGCTGGGAGCAGTGTTTGCTTGCGGGTTGCAAGTGGTGTTTGTGCAGTAGGTTTCTACACTGATTTCACACTAACTGAAGGGTTCAGTGAGGTGTGAGTGCTGCGGGGAGCAATGTGTACTGCGGGGAGCAGTGATAACTTGCTGGGAGCAAGAGTTGTAAACTGATGTTGTGATCTTTTTAGTGGAAATCTTTGCTAGTTTGCAAAGGACTGGACATAGCCCTTGAGGAAGGGTGAACCAGGATAATTCTTTGTGTTCTTGATTTCTTCTTCTCTCTTCTTGATCGTTTTATTACTTGCTTGCATTCGCCTAATAAACTAATCATTGTATCTTGCTATTCACTAAGAATTTTTAGGTGTATGTTTGTGCTCTGAATCTGTTTATGCATATTTGAATCAACTGTGCTTCTGAGTTATTTTATTGTTCATTATTTAAATCTACTGGACTGTGTTTAATCATCTTGATTCTGGATTAACATATCTCTATATTGAATATTGATTCTTCGAGTGTATTGAAAACTGTATTCTGGATTAATTTCTAACAAATTCCGTTGTGCATAATTGATTGTTTACTGGACAGTCCAGAATTACACAAGTTGATTGATTGAAACAAGAATTTTCATTTTCTACTTCAAGAACATTTTATATTTGTGAAAAGATTTTGAAAGTTCAATTCACCCCCCCCCCCCTCTTGAACTCGGTCTAAACCTTATTAAGGCGGTTAGTGCTCCACAACCGCCTTGATAGAACCTGTTTACTAAAGCAGTGATGACCTTACCCGCCATAGCTTAAGCTATTTTTTTTAAAATGCAGCAGTTATCCGTGTTGCTGCCCAAAACTTGCATATATTTCCAAGCACATATATTTTCAGGCACATATATTTGTAGGCACATTACATATTCCAAAAGTATATAAGTTATAAGAGATTGGAAGAAATTAAATTACATTACAATTGTAAAAAGTACTTTATATTACACTGCAACATACTAGTATACATTATCCTAAAAACATTCAAGCAATTAATATATACAAGTCATAGATACATCATCTTACACTACAACCTACTATGAGTATTTACTTCTCATTTCAATGAAGTATGTTGCCTATTCTTTTGGAAGTTCTTTTATGGTGCTATTGTCCAGTGGCTCTGGATCTGAAAAAAGCTGAAATAGGAAGATAGTGTTATTAGTCATCATCATATGAAACTAATCATAATTTTATCTTATTTGAGCACTTTCATGCCTCATCCTAAGAGTCAGTGGTACCGACGCGGACTATGGTCTTCATCCAATGCATGATATAGTACCGACATTCCCAACTTTCCTGTTGCTTGTTGCACTACAATTTCATTAAATTTAAATTATTAAACAAGTCCAAAACGAATTTAATAGGTTCAATTAAGAATTGTGTACCTTGGGAAATATCCAACGTAGGCTCTGGGATGTGGATGTAGATCTTCCGCCAAGTTTACTGCATACATTAATTGCACTAAACAATGGACAATGATTAGTAACTTACATATCATACAAACAAGAGTGATCTATTATCTAAATTTAATTAAATTATACCTTTGTACTACTTGTTTCATATCTAAACTTGGCTTCTTATGCAGTGAACAGAACCAAACCACAGTGTTATCCGTAGGACAAATAAGCATTAGTTGCCAACGGGTCCTAAAACAGTCAATCCATTAGTCATGTTTTGTAAATTACTTAATATCAAAATATAAAGAAAAGTAACTTACGCATGAATAATAGGGCCAAAGTAAATTCTTTTTCTGTATTCTGAAATCCATCTCTGTGTATAAGTCTGGCATTCCATTTTTTTATTTCCAGACCTTTGTATACTTTGAGGCTCAAGGAATCCATAAATATCAACATTCCTAGTGTTATAAGCTAAATTATTTATGTACCTGCATTGTTAATATCATGAATATTAGTAAAAACATAATTTCATTAAAAGAAATTTAAAAATGTCTATATTTCATTAAGTGTAAATTTAAATAACATTAAGAGAAATGATGATAACATACCTGATGTTTTTTATGAATGGCCTTGAGGAGATGTGTAGGCCAAACAATAAAAGTACCAAGTGTCTCCCCCACAAATCTAACATCTGATGTGGGCATTGGCACCTCGACATCTACATGTCTAACTTCTTCGATGACCACTCTAGCAAAATCATCTCCAAGTGGCACTGTGTGGATCATTGAACCTGTAGCATACACTCTCCCAATCGCTACAAAACAAGGAGGATTTCCAACAAACAACTTACACCGATATGAAATATCAGTGTTTGTGTCCTCCTCGTCCTCCTCCTCAGTAACACAAATACCCTTTGTGCGAACTCTCGCACAGGTAGATAATACTTCCTCTTGCTGCATAGGAGTGTGTTGTTGTGAGATGCCCGTGGATGCGAGCATCTGCTCAAAATCTCGTATTAATTCTTCTCTTAATTCTTGTTTTAATTGTTCTCTCATTTGAGCTAGCTGGTCGTTTGTTGCTGGACTTGCAGATGAAGATCGGGGAGCTAAGGCAAAAATCTGTCTCACCCCTACACCATACCCAGCAGTGCATACACGACCTGGGTGCTCTTCTCTCCCAATAGCGACCGTCAAAATATCTTGTCTTCCTTGACTCACAAAACTTCCATCTGAGCTTTGCTTACTCATAAAATAACAAAAAAATATTTGAACATTAAATAATAAAAAAGAAAACATTATTTAGTACTCAATTTATTAACAATACCTTACAATCCGATGGGCAATCTCCTGAGACTGTGCAAATGTCATCTACCCTCCTGATTTAGTCCTAGCCAACTTCCACTTCTCATGTCGACTAGGAGGGGATGGAGGAGAAAGGACATCATCTGAAGATGAATTATCTTGTAATTTTTTGAACTTTTCTTCCATAATCTTTCTTTCTAATAAATCATAACCCCCCGAGACAATCGGTGGGGGTGACATTCATATGTGCAATGTCTTGTGCTTTCCTCCTCTTTTCCTACAAAATAAATAATTCCTTTTATGACATCATATAACTTAATTAAGTTTTGATTTAGAAAAATAAAAACAAACCTGCCAAGAGGAATCCTCTCTACTTTGGACAAATTGTGCCCAAGTCTCTTCATCAAATTCTATATTTTCACAAGGGGGCTTGCCCTTGTATTTTCCATAGATGTATATACTGGTCAAGGTGGCCTTAAATTGTCTCCATTTTATAGTAATGAATGACATAATCTTCTTCCTGATGAGGCTGGATGTTTCAAACTCAAAGCTTGTTGGCAAAAAAATAAATAAGTCATTAAATATTGAACAAGATAATTCATCATGTAATTAATCTTTAAATGAGTTACTTACACAAAGATCCTGCCAAATTAGATTTTTTTCTGCTTCAGTGACATGATCCCAGTCTGGTACCAAAATAGATACTTTTTATCGTGCTAATACACCCAAATAACTTGCAAATTGAGCTTGATTAGGGCCTGAAGCCCTACTAATCTGAGGATCTATGTGAACTGGGACTTTGACACCACCAAGACGATTAATGGAAATAACTCTCAAGCGTGTAGCTTTCCTAGTCTTCTTTGAAGAATTAGCCATGACCTGAAATTGAAAAAAAAAATATTCAGATAACACATAAAATTAAATAGCATATAAAGTATTCAGATAACATATAAAATTAAATAGCCTAAAAAATTAAATAAACATTACTTATTTGTATTATGGAAGTGTTACAATGTTCTCCCATATTACTTTATTGTGATCTGTCCGTGTAGCATATACTTCATGAACATCATTTTCCTCATTCAATGGAGGTAACTGTCTTGATAATGACAAATAGTCAGCATATTGGACTCTTGAGTCCTCATGGCTATCGACATCATGTTCATTTCTCCCTTGGATGACAACTAACCACCTTTGGTTACAAGGATCTTTAACATAAAAAACTTATTTTGCTTGGTAAGCCATGATGAAAGGATCTTCCTTATAACCTATCTTTGCGAGATTAATTAATGTAAAACCCAAGTCATCAACATTCACTCCTGTGTTACTATCAACCCATTTACACTTAAATACTGGAACTCTAAATTTTACATTGTCAACTTCCCAGATTTCTTCAATTACTCCAAAGTAACTTATTGTAGCCATCACAGGATTGTAATCTTTTGAACTAGCAAAGTGCATTGACTCTGCCACAAGGGTAACACCGTTATTTTCCATTGTACTTTTATGATCCTCAGTGTTTGTGTAAAAGGAGAACTTATTAATATCATATGCAGACCATGTTATGACATCAAAGTTAGGTCCTCTTGCCAACCACTTTAACTCTTCAACATCACAATCCTTTTCACCAAATTTCTCTTTAAATCATTTCAAAAACGTCTTGTTATGTTCATTCAACAAAAACTTCTCATTTGCACGTGGGTTCATTGACTTCAACAACATTTTGTGTTCCTCTAAGAATGGAAGAACATCATCAGTATTGTTCAAAATATACAAGTATGCCTGGAGTACCTGTTGTTGATCTTTTCGAACTACCCTCACACCTTGTGTGCCTTTGCCTTCATGCCTTCCTTCATACTGAGATTTTGGGACGCCTATAGCATCCACTTCTGACATATAGTTGGTACAAAGCTCTATTGCTTCCTCTGCAATATATCTCTTAACCATAGATGCTTTAGGTCGATATGGATTCTTCACGTATCCTTTCAATATCTTCATGCATCACTCAATTGGGTACATCCATCGTAAAAACACAGGACCACATAGTCTAATTTCTCTAACTAGATGAACAATTAAATGGACCATGATATCAAAAAAAGAAGGAGGAAAATACATCTCTAGTTGACACAAGATAATGATGGCTTCATTTTCTAATTCATCCAACCTAGTAGGATCAATTACTTTCCTACAAATAGCATTGAAGAATAAGCAAAGACGAGTGATGACTTGTCTAACATTTTTTGGTAGAATTCCACAAATAGCCACTAGGAGAAGGTCTTGCATCAGAACATGACAATCATGAGATTTTAAGCCCATAAGTTTCAAATCATCCATTGAGACAACGCTTTTGATATTTGGAGAGTATCCTTGTGGTACTTTAACACCTCGCAAGCACTTACAGAAATTGATCTTTTCAGATTTTGACAAAGTATGACATGCTAGTGGCAAGTAAGTTCATTTACCATGAGGTTATGGTTGTAACTCCAACCAAACACCCATCTCAACCAGATCTTTACAAGCATTTATTTCATCCTTTGTCTTTCCTTTAATGTTTAGCAATGTCCCAATTATACTATCACAAACATTTTTTTCTACATGCATAACATTTATGCAATGTCTAACATCTAACTTTGACCAATATGGAAGTTCAAAGATTATCGATTTCTTCTTCCATATGTTTTTCACACTGTTATTCTTGAGGGTTTTCCCAAAAGTCACCTCGACATGGCACACTCGGTTATAAACTTTCTCACCAGTTAAGGGTGGAGGTGCAGTTATGTACTCTTGACAATCATTAAAATCTTTTTCAACCTGCAATAAGGGTGATTACGTTTCAAAAACCTTCGATGCCCAATGTAAGAAGTCTTCCTACCATATTTCTGTTGATGGTAACTGGTATCAAGCAAGCGTGATGTCCTTTAACACTATAACCATTCAGATTTCATATGCTGGAAAATCATTAATAGTAAAAAATAACAATGCTCTCAAATTGAAATTGACCTTTTAATATGCATAAAAAACCTCTACGTCTTCATCCCATAATAACCTCAAGTCTTCTATCAAAGGGTTAAGATAAACATCTATGTCATTTCCGGATTGCCTTGGTCCTGATATCATCATAGACAACATCAAATATTTTCTCTTCATGCATAACCAATACGGTAAATTATAAATAATTAGCAAAATAGGCCATGAACTATGTTTGCTACTCAAATTACCGTATGGATTCATTCCATCTGTTGCAATACCAAGTCTGAGATTTCTTGGATCACTTCCAAACTCAGGATATAAACAATCAATTTTCTTCCATTGTGGTGAATCAGTAGCATGTCATAACAACCCATCACATATTCTTCCATTTGCATGCCATGTCAAGTTCTTTTTATCTTTAACATTGGCAAAAAAACGTCTTAATCGTGGTATGATTGGAAGATACCATAATGTTTTTGTGGGAGGACCCTTTTTCATGTCATCTTCATCACCGTCATTATCCTTTACTTTGTATCTTGATACCCCACATCTAGGATATTTATGCAATCCTTCAAACTCTTTTCTATACTATATACAATCATTTGGACAAGTATGTATTTTTCGGTATTCCATACCCATTGGGAACAATATCTTCTTGGCCTCATAGTGACTGGTTGGCAATGTATTACCTTCTGGAAGAATTTGATGAAACAATTCGAGCCATTCGGTGAAACTTTTATTAGTTCACCCATTTCTTGCCTTGATATTAAATAGTCATAATACTGTTGACAAACGGGAAAAACTTGAACAATCGGGATACAATTCTGTCTCTGAATCGTCTTTCAATGAACCATACACATGTGCTTGGTGGAAACTATCTTCTCCAATATCACGAATCATGTCTTCCATGCAATATTCAGAATATGCATTAGAATATTCACATTTAGTGGTAGATACATTACAATATTGCTCCAAAACTTCACCATGTCAAGTCAATGTTGTATAGCTCTTCAAGAAACCATCACAAAGAACATGCTCTCATATCAACTTTATATCTTGTCTTCTTCCATTCAAACAATTCACACATAGACAATAATATTTATTATTTACTCCTGCTACATTCTGCTTAGCAAATTGTAGAAACTCTTTAAAAAAGCGGGGATACCACTGTGGTTGTGGGGCTCCAACCATCGTCGTATCCCCATAAATTTCATTTCTTTTAAAAAACTAGGGTTGTGACGGCGGTTGGTGCTCACAACTGTCGTGGTAGCCCAGGTTTTTTAAAAAAATTTGAAATTTAAGATGTTAGAGCTTGAAGATAGGACAACAGTTGGAGTATTTAGACGATGTAGTAGCCCCTGTGAATATAATTGTGATTTTAAAATTGGCGTTGGCGCCCTTCGTGGGAGATACGAAGGCGGTTGTGACGAGTAACCGCCTTTGTATTGTTGCACTTAATTTCAAAATTGCCACCGCGTTTTTGTTTAATGCGGTTCCATTTTGACTGTCGTTAAGTGTTTTTCCACTAGTGAACATAAATGAAAGCAAAGAACTCTCTAAACAACTTTAGCATCTTCATCTTTAAACATCATCATCAAAACCGTTAGTAATAGAGAATGGCTTTAAAACATTTTCTAAAAAGAATCCATTTCTTTATGTTCTTTTTAAAATTGTTTCAATTAGAAAACCAAAATGCAATAATATTAATAATAATATTATTATTAATATTTAATAATAATAATAATAACATTACATTTTCATAATAGGAATAATAATAATTGTAATATGATAGAAAACTTCTCTAGTCTGATAGTTATAGGTTCTATATATTATAATGAGAAAGATCACACAACAGATGTATACTAGTTCATATTCAACTAATCCTACATCCATTCATAAGTTTTTCACCCTTGAAAAATTGATTCCACCATCAATCAAATGTTTAAACAAAGTGTTAGCGTTATTTTTACAATGATGGCAAATGCATCAGTCACAAATGTAGCAAGTAATAAATATATTGTTCTATCACAACAGAGTTATGAAATACACAATAATAAATACAAATATAACAACATTAGACAATAGATAATTCCAAACTTTTGATTTTTATCCAAGAAAATAAAATTAAAACAATGAAAATATGTTTTTGTATTTTTAATGAGCACTTGGAATGTGTAAAAATCATGAAAGGACATGGAATGCAATAGCTAAGATTAAACTTATCAAACCTCACTCTCATGCATAAAATCAATTTTCATCTTTTCGAACAAATGCCAATGTCAACCCACAATAATACTTAACCTCAATTCCTCAACAAATGAGCCTAAGATTATCTATTAACCGTCAATTCTTTGATCAATTTTATACACGAATCCTGCTTTAGCAATAAGGGTTTTAAGACAACAAACAAATCTTGCTCTATTCCTAAACGCAAGCTTTCATCTGATATTTTGATTCGGTTTCAATTACAAAAGATATTTTCCAATAATGATAAGATTCAATGATCAAGTTACAAGTCAACACGACAAGGCCTAAGTACAGAAACAAAATACTAATGTATTGAAACAAAAATAAGACCAATATTGATTACATGAGAATTCAGACAACTACATCTAATCCCAAAAAAATAAAAAGATGAATAATGAAGGAAGATGGATATACAAAGAGGAGAAAAGGAAAACCTTTCAAACCCTAGATGTCATCCCAGGGCTACATTTTTATGACTCTAAAGCCCAACTCCAAGATGGAATGGAGAATCTAGAGACTCCAAGCATATCTAACCCTAATGTAGAGGATCCTTTAAATAGATTCAATTTTGCGACGTTGACACCTGACCCAACTCAAGTGCAATCGAGCACAAAGAAGAAATTGAAAGCACTGAAGAGTTAATGTCTTCCCTTAGCGAATAAAAACGTTTAGAGTTTGGCAAAGAAATTCAGCCTTGTGAAGGAGACTTACTTATGGTGAGAAGGTTGTTGAAAAATCAACCTAGTGAATTATAATAGTCCCAACGAGGAAATCTATTCCACTCTCGCTGTAAGGTTTTTAAAAATATTTGTTCACTGATTGTGGATCGAAGTTCTTACTATAACTATTGTAGTTATAGGTTGTTGGACAAGTTGTCTTTGACTATTATGGATTGCTAATGAAGGGGGTATAATAGTTAAAGACCAAGTAAGTGTGCCAATCTCAATTGAAAAGTATAAAGAAGAAGTGATTTATGGTGTAGTACCAATTGAGACTGGACATATCTTACTTGGCCAACCATGGCAAGTTGACAACAAACTTTACATGATGGCCTCACTAATAAGATTAGTTTCCTGCACGAGAGTAAAAAGATCATTCTTTATCCTCTCACACCTCAACAAGTGAGAGAGGATGAAATAAAAATGAAAGAAACATTAGAAAAAAAAAACATAAAAAGGAAAGGAATAAAATAAGGAAAAACTAAAAGAAGAGTCAGAGTTAGTTATTAGAAAGGAACGTGTTAAAAGAAGTTGTATGCTTCTTAACTCTTCTTTGGAAAAAAGTAAAAATTTTAATTATTCTTGTTAAAAATTTCAAGAACTTCACTTTGATAAGTCATTGCATTGCACAAAGAAGTGGCAACAAAGTGAAAAGGCATATGCCCTTCATGGTTCAAATAAAAATTCTTTTAAAACAAAAATAAAGGGTGTTCTTTCTTCAATCTTCTTTTCTTTGAAATAAAATTCATTTACTTTTGCTTTCTGTCTTGTACATATGGATATTTGACCCTGGTAGAAAATGATGAAGTGAACAAATGAAGTCTTTAGTCAATGAGCTTCACAATCTAAGGATAGATCTTTTTCAAGAGGGATGTATGATGCAATCTTGCCACCAAGACTACAAAAAAGAATAAAGAGGTCACTGAGCTAGAGCCTTAATCAAGAGCTTATAAGGAGTTTGGGCCTAATTGGAGTTGTTTGGCCCTCTAAACAATGTTTTTGGGCCCAAGTTTAAAATTGAAAAATATCACTCTAGAGACTTTGGAGTTTTAAGATTATAAAACCTCTTCTTGTAAAACATTATACAAGGTAGTGTAAAATTTATTTTGGGCCAAGTAAAATAGGATTTTGAGTCTTGTATTTTGGGTCAAGGTAGTATAGGAAATTAAATTATTGGCCTTGTATTTGGGCCAAAGAGTATAATAAGTTGTCTTGAATTTTTGGGCCTTGTATTTGGCCCAACCCTAATCCTGAGAGACGAGATTACCACCTAGGGTATGTGCTAGGGCTTAGGTGGCACCTACACATGCTTCCGACGCACCTTGCCGCATGTCTTAATTTTTTCCTATAAATAGAGGTGCTCATCCAACAATCTTCATATATATTTTTTTCTTCTTCTTTTTTGCTTTTACATTCAATTGATCAGCTGAATCAAAATTGTCTACAAAATTTGAACAAAACCATGTGTTAGGACACTACTAAAAAAATCTATTTAAAACAGAAAAATTAGCCAAATTTTGTGCTAAAATACCTAAATCCTAGAAAAATGCAAACTTCTATTAAAAGCTAAAAAAATAAAAACAAAAAGACTACTTAAAAACATTTAAAATCCAAGACAGTGTGAATTAATTTGCATCAAACTTGTCAAGATTTTTGTCATTATTTAAAACAAAATATTTCCAACAAAACACTTTAAAATGACCAATATTTGGTTTTCTTCCTTTATAAAGCTCATAGGGAGTCTTTTTTTTAAAAAAAAAAATGGGTCTAATCAAAGCACGGTTTAAAACATAACAAGTAGTATTAACAACATCTGCCCAAACATACTTTGGAATTTTTGAATCATTTAACAAAGTACGTGCAAGCTCTTCAAAAGATCTATGTTTCCTCTCCACAAATCCGACATAATACATCATATTCTACGTTGGTTGTCACTCATAACCGACGTAAAAAAGACTAAAAAAAGTACAAATTCAAAATTTGAAAACTTTGTAATGGCGCTGAAGATACTACGAAGTCAGTTGGGAGGTGCCAATTGACGTAGCATTTAGCCCACATTATGTCAGTTGGGACCCTCCAACCGACGTAATATCCTCTTTTGGCACGCAAGTGATTTTTGAAGAAAATTTGGTAAAATTTGGTCATATACTACATCGGTTGGGAGCTCCCAACCGACCTAGTATGTCCCTCAAGTTAAAATTAGGGATTTCAAGAGAGATATTAACTCTTTGGTATCACTTTTCTCTTATGCTTACATTTTCTTCTCCTTCACGTTCTCCTCACCTCACCCTCGTTGCCTCCTCCTCACCACCCTTGGTGCCTTCTCCTCTCAACCTTTGTGTGGTGCCGCTTATATTCTCACTGGTTTTCATTTGTATTTCACATGAAGTCGCTTTCTCTTCTCACTAGTTTTCATTTGCATCTTTATTGTTCAATGGTTTTGCTAGGGTTTGTTTGGCTCCATTTTCGGCTTCTTCCATGTTCGTTTGGTGTGTGTAGGTTGAATGCTTGGTTCAACACCCCTTGCCTCTTCTCTTTACAAGAGGTTAGCAATTTTTTAAAATTCGTTAACAATAGTTAGAAATTTATTTTTGACCCAAATTTTTTTATCAGCATCTTGATTTAGTATATATTTGATGGTAGAGTTCTTATATTGTATAGGTTTATCATATATTTAGAGTTTGAAAAATTTAGGACGAAAAAACTTTAAATGGCCATAACATTTGATAGAGCTCGGATTAAGACGCTCAAAAAATAAAAGTTGCTCGAAATGGGATAACGAACTTATAGGTCAACCGCGATGGCGGTTGAACCTCCGAAAATTCCAAAATTTCATCATTTAGGATTTCTTTTTTATTTTTTCGTTATTTTTCACTTATTTTTTTTTAGATTGTAATCTATACTTGCTAAAAAATTCTAAAATTTTTTATGATGTTTTCTTATATTGATTAGAGATTTATTAACCTATTATTTTTTTTAACAATAATTATAGTCGTCTTTGGAAGTTTTAACAATAGTTTGGAATAAAATTGTCTTCGTTTCCACAACTTAAAATTTTATGTTTTTTTATTTCGACAATAGTTTCATTTCTGGTACTCGTTATTATGTCCACCTATGATGATAAAAATTTTAAACTTAAAAGGCTAATTAATAACGAAATCAGTGAATTGTAAAACTTAAAATAACATTTTTACTAATGACGATTCCATAACTACTTTTAAAAGTTTTTTTATCATTAGTAAAAGTCCTCTATAAAGGAATGCATCATCACTTATGCTTTTAAATATCGTTAATTATTCCAACCTTCGTTATAAAGTACCTTTTGATATGCCTGATAGGTCAACCACCCTCATTTTTCATAATTCCTTATTTAACCGTTATTATAAAGATCACCATAATTATAGAAATATTACATTCTTTATAATGACAACTCATAATTAATTGCAATTTTTATCCTTGTAGAATCTTTATATAATAATATATGTATGTTATTATTTATTCAGCCAAACTATCTCAACTGTATGGTTTATGTGGCTATTTTTTTATTAATAAAACTAATATTTAAAGTGTTCGAAATATATTCGAATAAGATGTATTTATGAAAATATCTATGGTGAACCCTGATGGATGTAGACCAAAGAGTGGACCCTGTACTTTTTTTCTGAATGGAAAGAATTAATGTCGCATTGAAATCTAGCTAGCTACGGACATATATTATTATATGTATGACAATATGTTGGGGGATAAAAATGCATATGACATGCGAGGTGTTTTTTTCGATGTGGTCCAATTTTAGGTTTTTTAATATGTAAATGGATCATATGAATTAAATATAACTTTAGTTTTTTCTTTCGTCCTTGACTGAAGATAACAAAATTTTAATTCAAAACATGATTGCAGCTATGTTAGAATGGTATAATCTTAGTGTATTGTGTTTTGAATTTAAATTATATTAGTTTAATATGATTTTAGTAGCATATGATTTAAATAACTGAAATCATATTATCCTAACTTATAAAATGAAAGAAATTATTTATTTTAGACATTGTGGTGTAAAATTGCACCACATGAGAAAAATACCGATATGTGAAGATTGCAAAACTATTGCTGGCCATTGCATGAAAAGTTGGTTGTGATGAACGCAGATCCATAGAGACCCAAAGTAAACGGTAAAGCCATAAACAGTGCCACTTCAAATATTTATTTGTTTTCATGTGTGACAGTGTGTGGTGGTATGAGAGGGATCAGCTAAGGACATGGAGGGTGTTTCCTCTGCCACCCCATCAACAGTTGTTTTCTTTCGCCTTCGTGTCGCATAGCCAGGCAAATCACCGACTCAAATTAATTTTTCAAAAGCTTCTTGGTCATGTTTGCCACCCATGTGAGATGATGATGAGTTCCACCCACCCTTTTCTTTACTTCTAATAATTTTTTTTGTTTCCATAACCATGCTTTAGGATTTTAAATAAAATGGAAGAGAAAAAATTGCTGGATATAAAAAACGAATATAAAATTAGAAAGATTCAAAATATATATATA
>Ga0099824_1006639_pt1 | contig 15764 bp, 9 predicted proteins | sample SiratrowhiteBW_FD_76837 | JGI IMG/M metagenome (GOLD analysis project Ga0099824, IMG submission 76837) | Root nodule microbial communities of legume samples collected from California, USA - Siratro white BW | ecosystem: Host-associated > Plants > Roots > Nodule | place: USA: California...
ATATATATATATATATATATATATATATATATATATATATTTATATATATATATATAAAGAATAATCACTTCTTTAAGTAAAATTCACAAAAAAAAAATGAGGTTCAAAACAAAAGTAGACTTTAAAATTACTCTTACAAGTTTTTAATGATATAAATCATAATAAACCTTCAAAATAAAATTATTCAAAGCAAAATTGAACAAGTAATCTCTTAGTATGAATGTCACTTCTAATTAAAGAATCTCATAAAATAAAAATAATAAAAACCTAACTTTTGTCATCTCGGCCTTTTCCTGTTTACCATAACCATGTTATGCAGGTTCATCCAAAACAAAAACATAAATAATGAGTGAGAAATATAACTCACAAATATTATAAACCCAGGTGATAACATCTGAGTAGAGACGTAAAAAGACAAAGACAAACATCACACAAGACACCACTCTTTATCTTAAGATTTGTTTTGGTAGGTGAAATAAATACTAATTAATACTAATGGTATTTATAAGCTATATGTTTTGGTTATACACCACTAACAAGGGTCAACCGATCAATCAATAATGGTAAGTACATGCATAAAAGTTATTTAATGCTTTTGTGATTGTTGGAGACCAATAACTATGTATTCTAAAGTTGTAAAGAAAATAACATATAGTCATGTTTTTCATTCGCAGTGATAGATAAAAAAATAATTCACTTATATAACTTAAAAAACATGAAAAAATAAATATTGATCCTACATAATATTTATAAAATTGTATTATAATATTATAATTAGCATTATAAACAATATTATAAATTCATTTAGTTTCAGAGAATAAAAATACAAACTAAACAATATTATAATATCATAATACCATTCTGTAAAATCCTCATGTGACATTTTTTTTTCTTCTGTATCTCGTTAAGCCTATGTTTTGATTATTGGTAGGCCTGAAAGGGAATCTTATCCTCAAAGTTACCAGTTACCAAAATTTATACGATGAGAATTTATAAGAGAATATTATTAATATTAATACTAATAAGGCTAGTAACAATATTATTATTATTCTTAATATTATTAATATTAATATTAAATTATGATTTATTTCAAACTACAACTTGACTTAACTGTTTTGAGTTTCCGGGAAGTATCCATCGAATTAAAATTAGGTCACATAGATAATTATTAATTTCTTAGCCCACGACATGTAACAAAACATCTTGTGATGATTTAAAGCATTACATAACTGTGAAGTTTAATTTTAATTTACGATTGTATGAACAAAATTTGTGACTTTCATCACATATAAGAATACATATTTTTTTACTTTCTAATATTCTCAAGTTTGATTTTCATTTTTCTAAAAATTTTGTCAAATTTTTGTCACTTTAATTTTTATAATGCATACATTTTGTCCAAAAGTGTTATATCATGGGTATAAAGTGTCTTTCAAAATTTTTAAAATCTAAAATATGATGCATTTCAAAATTTAAATGAAAAATAATTTTTTTTTAAGAGATTAAAACTCAAGTTTGAAAATTTTGGAAAATAAAAACTTACGCTTTTTACATGTTAGGGTCTTGTTTATAAACTGACGTCATGGAACAGTAACGATAAACAAGAAAAAAAAACCAGCCCTTTTTCATGTGGCTTTAGCTCTTTCTCAAAAGTAATTGAAAAATCAAGTCCAAAAAGTTTTTTTTTTCTCAATTTTAAAACTTTTTTATATTCATCTTCAAAAATAAAAAAAGTTATATATTTGTTTATAGTTTTAAAAATATTTTTATTATCTTTAATAATATTTTTTATTATTGCCACCTTAACTACTATGATGGATAGTAGTAAAAAATATTTTTTATTAAAAAATATTTTTTTCAAATGTAATTAAATGTCCTACAGATATTTTTTTCTCAATTTAAAATTTTTTCACATTCATTTTCAAAAATAAAAAAATAAAATTACATATTTGTTTTTAGTTAAAAAAAAATATTATCTTTAATAGTATTTGTTTATTATGGTCACCTTAACTACTATGATGAATAGTGTTATTCTCACCAACAACTATTCTCAGAAACTAGTCTCTTAAAAGGTTAAAAATGACTATAAATTTAAAATTCTTTTAAGGCTAGAATTTGAAGGAAATGGATTCCAAAATCTCATGAAATTGATAGTTTGCCATTTCTCAGGTTGATAAAATGATAGGAAAAAAAAGAATAGGAAAGTGATCCCTCTCTCTGGTCTAAAATAAATAGCAGAACAGTGTCAGGGCAAGGAGGAGAGAGGAGAATGGAGAAAATAACAAGTGGGACAAAAAAAGACAAAAGAAAGTGAATTGGAAAGAGAGCAACATAGGGAAAAGAGGTTAGGAAGTGTCCCACGATTTCCCACCTCACATAGAACATTGGTTCCTCCCTCACACATCATCGTAAATACCGAACTAAATCTCTTACCCCAAACCACACACAAAACCACAAAAACCAAAGCTCAGAAACAGAGCAACCATCAGAAGCAGAGCATCACTCTCCTCCATTCCAATGGAGAGCTTTGCACTCCATTCTCTCTCTTCATCAACCTCAACCTCCTTCTCTCGCTTTTCCCAACTCCGTCATCGTCCTAGCCCCATCATCTCCAGATCCCAATACTCTCACGCCACCCCATCATCTCTCCGATCACCCATCATCATCTCCCAACCCTCCTCCTTCCCTTCCAAACCCAAAACCTTTAAATTCAACCCCTTTTCAAAAACCCATTACCCAATTCAAGCTTCTTCATCACCTCCTCCACCTTCGAAGTCCTCACCGCCGCCACCACCACCAACACCTCTCCAGGGTGCAAAGCCTTTGCCTTTTGTGATCTCCATATGCATTGGCCTAATTGTTCGCTTCTTCGTCCCCAAACCGGTGGAAGTCACCCCCGAGGCCTGGCAACTCCTCTCCATTTTCCTCTCCACCATCGCTGGCCTCGTTCTCAGCCCCCTCCCCGTCGGGGCATGGGCCTTTCTGGGCCTCACGGCCACCGTCGTCACCAAGACTCTCACTTTCTCTGCGGCCTTCAGCGCCTTCACCAATGAGGTGATCTGGCTCATCGTCATTTCCTTCTTCTTTGCTCGTGGATTCGTGAAGACTGGACTTGGAGATAGGATTGCCACCTACTTCGTGAAGTGGATGGGAAAGAGCACTCTGGGTCTCTCTTATGGGCTCACTTTCAGTGAAGTGCTGATTGCACCTGCAATGCCTAGCACCACCGCCAGGGCCGGTGGGGTTTTCTTGCCCATTATCAAGTCACTCTCACTCTCTGCTGGCAGTGAACCCGGCACTCCCTCGGCTAAGAAACTCGGGGCTTACCTCGTTCAGAACCAATTTCAGGTTTTCTTTTTCTCTTTTGCGTCTTCTATCTTATATATATATAATGATCATTACAAGTTATAACCTGAAATTCTGGTCTCAAAACTAGTATACAAAAAAAAAAAAATGCATGCAAGAGTGTGAAGTGTTTTTATACCGTCATTCATTTAAAAAATATCATGAATGATAGGTTACTTGACTTTGATAATGACTATTTCACAAGTTACAGCAAACATGATTTTAATTGATTGGTTGTGTTAATTTTTTACAAGTGATAGTGTATACCTATTGAAATATTATAAAATGTTGAAGGAAAAAGACATGCAAGAGAGGTAGGAGCATTTAGATTGGTAAACCAGTTGTGTGACAGAAAAATTTGGATATTTAATTGCTTATAGTCTGCAGAATGTCAAGGGATTTATGTGAGAAAGATCATTAGACATAGATTTTATAAGATTTACAGGGTGTTTTCAAATTGTGAAGCAACTTGTCTGCGTTTATTCTGATGTTGCTGAATTTTCTTTCATGAGTCCTGTCTCTTCTTACAAATTGTTATCATGTGATAATAAAGTGACTTGTGCATTGCCTCTTTGACCTATGACAGTCTGCTGGTAACTCTAGTGCTCTTTTCCTAACTGCTGCAGCTCAAAATCTGCTGTGTATCAAATTAGCAGAGGAGCTTGGGGTGATAGTTCCAAGCCCTTGGATCACTTGGTTTAAGGCAGCCAGTTTACCTGCGTTTGTTTGTCTTCTTCTCACACCATTGATTTTGTACAAGCTCTATCCCCCCGAAATCAAGGACACACCAGAGGCTCCTGCCCTGGCTGCCAAGAAACTGGAAAGTATGGGCCGTGTCACAAAAAATGAATGGATTATGGTTGGCACAATGCTTCTAGCAGTGTCCTTGTGGATCTTTGGGTATGTCACCTGCCTTGTATAATATCTATACTTCTATGTTGTGAATGGATGAGTGTTTTTTAACTGATTTCTAAGTTTGTTGACCTTTTGTGTGGAGCACTTGGTCCATGTTTTTTTAATTAGTACTTCCTAATTTTTATCAATGTTCTACAATCTATAATTTAATATAGATTGTTGTTTTTCTTACAATTTCTCATCGTGAATTCTGCACCATCCATGTGTTTTTGGTCCTGCAGAGATGCTATTGGCATAGCAAGTACTGTAGCTGCAATGATCGGTTTATCAATACTTCTCCTATCAGGAGTTCTTGACTGGAATGACTGCTTGAATGAAAAGTCGGCATGGGATACCTTAGCTTGGTTTGCCATTTTGGTAGGTATGGCAAGCCAGTTGACAAACCTTGGAATTGTGAACTGGATGTCTGACTGTGTGGCCAACAACCTTAGAGCATTCTCTTTGAGCTGGCCAGCCGCACTAGCTGTTCTTCAGGCAGCTTATTTCTTCATCCACTACCTTTTTGCTAGTCAGACTGGACATGTGGGGGCTTTATACTCTGCTTTTCTTGCCATGCATAGGGCAGCCGGTGTTCCCGGTGTTCTGGCAGCACTTGCTTTAGGTTATAACACAAATCTTTTTGGTGCAATAACACACTATAGTAGTGGCCAGGCTGCTGTATACTATGGAGGTTTGTCTCTTTGTATAATGTCATATAATTTCTGTGTTTTCTATTTTTCTTTCCTGCTTAGCTATATTGTTATTTGGCATGTGTTTATTCAGTACCCTTCTCTCAGAATACGTACAAGTCAATTGAGTTTGGTTCTAACACTTTATTTCTGTCTTCTCAATGTTGAGACTGCTGTTTGTTCCATGGTGTATTGGTTGAAAAGAAAAATTACTGTAATTTTTAAAAACTTTCTGAGGGAAACATTATAGGTGAAAATTTTAATTCTTGTTTTGCTGATTCTAGTTGCAATTAGTGGCCAAAAGGCTTATTTGTTAAGGCAAACCTTATCTATATCCTTTCCTTCCTTTTATTATGAACGTAAGTCATGTTGAAGCTTAGCATGGTGGCTGATATGATTGATTTTTCACTTGTTTTGTGCGAACAGCTGGTTATGTAGACCTTCCGGATATCTTCAAAGTGGGGTTCACCATGGCTGTTGTTAATGCTATCATCTGGGGAGGTGTTGGCTCTTTGTGGTGGAAATTTTTGGGCTTGTATTGATTTTTCATTTCCATGTAAGTAAATAGCACATTTCCCGGTTTCAGTTGGCCTTTCTTTTTCCCGGCCGAAAGAAAAGGTCCTTCCAATGAGGACAGATGAGCTCACTCACAAATGAAAATTTTCTTTCTGCTTTTGGCGTTGATAGTCTTAGTACTATTGTTACCCTTTCTTTCTTTAGTTTATATGCACACATTAATACTATAGATATTATAAAGGAACCTAAAAGATTTGTTGACATTGCATGATCTTCTTCCGTGGAGGTTTGCTTTAGCATGGTTTACCAACTTTACCTTTATCAATGATTTCCCAATTTTCTGATCTACATTGGTGTGATGTATCTATTCTATTGTCACTCCTGTTTAAATAATCTTTATTTTAAATATTGTTTGTTAATAAAAGAAATATAATAGGAGTGCCTTCCACATGCCACAGCTGTGTGGTTTGTTTTTAGCAGGTACACCAACGAACGTGGTTCGGTGCATATCCTTGTTGCGGATCCGATAGGCAAATCACACTACACTTCTGAAATAACAAGAGAGACCATATGGAAATGGCTAACTTTTTTTTTTAAATAAAAATTTATCGGTGTAAAGTGTTTTAGTTCCTTAGTTGTATTGGTAACTAATGAGCATTGGAATATTATTCTCCTCACAAACAAGTCTGGCTAAAATTTGATGGATACTTGAAAAAAGCAGTATCGATGGTTTGAAAAAAAAACTAAATTAGAGTATGAATATTTTTGACCAAAAAGTGTGAAAATGAATGTAAGGTGGGTAGATTAATTATCATTCTCATCTCTTCCCATACGCACTTAATATTTAATGTATTAAGTTTAATTATATAAGGTGTAAATATATCTTGAACATCCATCCACCCTACAATACTATCTTGAAAAATAGAAATAATAAACACCTTAATATGTATAGTAATTGCAACTCGACATTCCCAAGATCTCTCTCCTATAAGGAGCTAATTCTTAGCTTAAATTCTACATACAAGATAGAACTAGAAAGAAAAGAACTCTGTCAAAATTATTTATTCTGCAATAGTCTTCAATCGTAGCATGTACCAAGAGACAGTATATGAAACAAGAAAAGGAAACTTATGATGCCATATATAGTTTTAACTACCATACCGCTCCTTCATTTTCAAGCCAATGACATGTTAATAAAGCACGAGGGATCTAGGACTTGTTAGATATGTAACAAGTTCAAAGAAATCTGAACGGAGAAACCATAATCTGAGTGTTACATATTTTACAGTTATTATTAAACTATGGTCTCTTATTCGGTAATAGATCTAGAGAGTAAGCAATGTACATATGAGTGGAAAGTGTAACACGAAGCACGACATATATACATGTGATGCTTTCCGGTACATGTAGACATTTACTTTATTTGAGCAAAAAACTATATCAACATACGTCTTTGTCCCTCACCCTGAGTAAAAGGATATAAACCACTTTTAAGAGCTGGATTTGGCTCGTTTTACTGGAGCTTGAAGGGAATTTAGATAAAAATCATCCCTTTTGTCAATTCCATCAAACAGATAGCTAAAGGGTGGCGTTTTTATATATCTCCCAGTTCCAGGAGCAACCTTCAGTTCATTGTTTTCCCAGACAACTCTTCCTCCTGCAATGGTCACTTCAACTTTCCCCTAAAAAAAAAAAAGCTTTTTCATATTGATATTACATAACAAGGCTTCAATTATTGCACCATACACATGTTGAATGGACCTGTCGGACACTAACAAGGAACAAAGAACACGGCATGAACAGTTCAAGTAACGAGTAGTGATACTTAGCCTAGAGGTCGATAGACAGAGTGAGAGAATGATATAGTTGAGGGGGAAATGTCACAATTAGTGTACAAAGCAATTTTTAAGAATGATTCATTATTGAATTATTCTCATTGATAGCACACAGAACAAGACAGCAAATTATAAAATTATGAATAAATATAATCTTCCAAATGCAGCAATTAATTCTAGCTGTCTAATGTTATCCATTAACTGAACTGATGAACTGAACACATGCCAAACCAAAGGGCCTTTCCTGATTCAAACTCAATATAGCAACATAAATGAAGTGCCTTTAATTGAATAAAATAAAAATATATCTCCCAATTCTAACTTTACAATAACGATCTACAAACACTACGCTTAACACTGGAGAAAAATTAATTCCCAAAACATAATATTAAACAGGCACCTGAAGTGAAAGTCCCTTATATTGTATCAAAAATCTAGAAAGAACTTAACAGATATGGGTGAAAAATCCATATTAAACCAAAAGGAGATTTGTGCAGCAGTCACCAAGTAGTTAGTAAAGTTCAAACCTTTGATGGATCATAATATAGTTAAACCAGTACCTTTCCTCTCCTTCCCTCAAAGACATTTGTGTCCAGTCTGGAATGGTGGGACTTAGCAGTTATCTCAAAGCTTGAATTTGGATTGAGGATGATGATATCTGCATCAGATCCGGGAAGAATAGCTCCTTTCCTTGGATATATATTGAAGATTCTAGCACTAAAATGATTGTAGAAATAAAAAAATTAAAATAAACAGTAAGCTTTTGGCATCTTTATTAAATAAAATATACCATTCATCAAAATAAAATAAAAATGATTAAATCATCTGAATTCTCCTTGTAGTGTAAGAACTTTTACTATGATTAACAGAAAATATACCATTCAGTGCTTGTCACCCGGACATAGTCAGTAACAGATATTTGGCCAGAATCCTGTGAGATATTAAACAGTAAATCCTAGTTAAAATGTTATCCTCTCCCACTTTTCATCCCAAGCTAAAAAGAAAAGGAAGGCTACACTGATCATTTATTATCTTACCACCATGGTATCCCACACCACATGCATCCTTTCTTCAATACCTACAAATATCAATTTGCAGAACAAACCAGTAAGGAAATATTTCAAAATCAACTAGGATGTTTTTAGGCTAGAAATATCTAGGGTCGTCCATCGTGTGATTACCATTAACACCATTAGGAATTTTCCTGAAGTCATCGATTCCAAAAGCTTTCTGGGTGGAATTAAAGGCACAATGATCAGTCCCTACCAGCTGCAAAGTTGCAAAAGGTACCCTTGGTTAAATAATCAGTCTAGGAAAAAGAGTTAACCGACCTCAGGGTATTAGATAATACAGAGGTCAAAAACAATGAAGAGTGCGGAGTGTACATTTCATGGTTAAGACTATCCTAATCACTTCCTCAAACTCAAACCTTTACTAATTATTGAACCTTATCCTAAATCGTAATGTGAAACCTGCAAAACTCCTGTTGACAGGGCAGCTTGAAGGGCCTTATCATGTCCTCGCTTCCTAATAGGGGGACTCATCACATACCTGAAACAAAAGAATGAATACAGCTTATGTTCTTAAAACTAAAGGCAACAAGATAATACAACAAAAAACAAAGGAACAAGTACAGGCACTTACGTTGCAGCAGTCTTAAAGTCGGGATGCCAAAGCCAAGATTCATCAAGGACTAACCCAGAGGCAACAGGCTCTCCAATTACCCTTTGACCTGCAACATAAAAGCAGTGAGTGGAACAAAAATGTCATTGTGGTAAAAAGATCAACTAACAGCATGTTTTGTAGTACCAAACAAGGAAGGTAAATCACTACAATTAGTCATCAATAAAAATTAAAATGTCACTGCTATGAATTCCACATTAAGAATAGAAAACTCAATGTCGTACAATTGGCTGTGGTACAATTGGCTTGCACTGAGAGTTGGTCAATGAGAAGGAGTACCAACAGGCTAGATTGCAATATACCAAAAAAGGGGTCATTTTGTTTAAAAAAGCACAAGCAGAAAAAAGAAAACAAAAAACAGCTTTTATTTATAGAGGTGATGTTTTTTTTCTAGTTCTGTTTTTTTTACAAACACATTTTTTAAGCACAAACAAACAGAGACGTTGTTGTGAACATAAACTCTTAAAGGAGGTCGCAATGTTATGAATAGAAAGCTTAACGTGATGTTTAAGTTTTGAGACAGTCTTACATAATGGCTGTTGGACTCTCTTCATGAGCTGAAGTAAAAGTTGCTACAATTGAAACATATGAAACAGACTAAAAAGAAAGGGATCTTGAATCCAATTCACTTTTTTAATGTGTTGGTTTGGTGTACTCAGGTTCGGGAAGATAGGTCAACACAAAATAAATGTGAAGAAGTTCATATAAACTTGAAACCGAGGAAAAAAATGATGTATATATTTGATCCATCTTCATGGCCACAAAAAAAAAAAAAGTTTTAGCCAAAAAAAGATGCTTTAGTTCATCATGAAGAGCTGAAAAAAAAAAACACAAGGGGGCATGAAAAGAGAACAAGTCCACATAAAACAATTTTAAAAATACCATAAAGAGTGATAGTGCTCCACTTATATTAGTCATCTGGTTGCTGGAGCAACTTCGTTCTAGCATGGCCTAACAACTTCAAGTTTAAAATCTCATCTCACAGGACATTTGTGTCCGTGTAATTTCTGGTTTTCATAATTTATACGTTCATACTTTTATTTGGTTATCACCTGCCCACATTAATTGAGAAGAACAATAGATGCAGCAATAAATGCCATTATTTTGCCTTAAATCTTTTATCCTTTCAATCACATAACCAAGATTCTTTATCACTTATCAGTACGAGTTTAGGGTTGGGAAACTCTTTTCCTCCTTTTTCAGGATAGAATGAAACGAGGGAATGGATAAGATAAGTAAACCTTTCTAGGGAAGAGGATAAGTAATTCTCTAAATCAGAAAAGTGCAAAGCAATGAAACACTACAAGAAATGAAAAAAATCAGCAAGCCAATCTCCCTACAAATCAGAAAATCGAATCTTCCTTGGGAAGTTCATCTCTTGAATACAAAACACAGAAAATGTGTACATGAGAAATCGGAAGCTAAACAGTATCCCCCTAAAATGATCACATCAAAGACAGCTATCGGAATCAACTTTCAATTAAGTTTAAGTGCTTTAAGTCGCTCTTAGTTTCTATATTAAAAACAGTAACAGAGCTAATACAATATTACAGAGTAGGACGAGAGTGGAATTAAAATATGTTCTCAGGTTAGCCTATTTACAACTGTCGTAAATTCAAGTACAATTCCATTTGTTGCATTATTTTTTAAATATAATAGAATATTGTTCTTCAAAAGTTATGGTTTTTCCGCAAAAGGATTTTTTTGTCTGTGTTGTTAATTGTCTACTTTCTCTTGAATGAAGCATGCACTGTGACTGTGGAACAGATTAATGGAAATTATGCATGACTCTACTAGGATTAAAATTAAGAACCTGATTTACGGGCCCTCGCAATTTCTTCCATTGCATCAATGCTCATTACATGAACCACATATAAAGGAGTGTTCACAAAATCAGCTAAGCGAATAGCTCGAGCAGTTGCCTCTCCTTCCAACTACATAGGTATATCAAAGTCAAATAGGAAATGATATCAGACATATATTTAGACAATACAATAATCACTTTGTATAGGCAAACGTATCAGTATTCAATCTGATAACATATATACTACGTGTGGTTCATAAAAATGGATGAAACTGAACAAAATAAATGCCAAACTAGGGTGGTTACAAGCAACCAAATTTTTGACAACAGAAGCTAAAAACAGTTAATATGGCTCAGGTACATGTGCTACGCAGGAAGCATACTAAGATGAGAAAGGAAATTTTAGGTATGAAGAGTGAAAGTCATGTTAACACAGGCAATAGGTTGGTAATATGACCATGAAGATGAAAAGAAACCATAGGTGGCAAATATTTTCATTCCACATTCTGTTATAAAAGAACAAATATGAAAATTTACCACTGCAGGCCTTGAAAGAGCATGTCCCTCAGGACCAGTTATTCCAAGTTCTATCATTTTTTTCTGCCCTTCGTCCACTGCATCTCCATTTTCCGCATGGACCATAGCTAAGGCTCCAAGAGACTTGCACTTTTTAAATCCTTCCAGAAGAAGCTCATCATTGATCATAAGAGCTCCTTTGTACGCCATGAAAAACTTAAAAGAGTTGATACCTACAATTACAAAACATAGATGCACTACTTGAAATAAATTCCCCAACACTCAACCCAAGGGTTTTCGCCACATAATCAGGCAAATTATCAAAATGCAACGGGAAATGAACTATGACCTTTCTCCTTGACCATGATTTCCATCTCTCTTGACACAGTTTCATCCCATTTGGTAACAGCCATATGGAAACCATAATCCATGCAAGATTTCTTTGCCTTCTTTTCATAGGCTTCAAAACCAGCTGTTAAACTTCCTTTATGTGGTATAACAAAGTCGATGTGCATTGTTGTCCCACCAGCTAATGCTGCAGCCTGACCAGTGAAGAAGTCATCTACAGTTTCCGTAGCCATAAACTCAAACTCTAGGTGGGTGTGAGGGTCAATTCCCCCTGCCAGTTAACAAAAAGACACATTCCTGGAATCTCAGGTAAAAGATAAAACCAATAATAGTAATAATAGCAATAATAGCAACAGTGAAGGACATGAGTAGGAATTCCACCAATTAGGAAGAGGGAGGGAGTTTCTAATTTAACAGAGCTCACTACCATGCATCATTCCAACTTCCTATGGTATCAGAACCATCCAACAGTGCATAAAGTGCCGAACTAAAGACCAAAATAATGTTTTATACAATATTTTGAAGTAGATGCAAGAAACTAGCCAGATTTATTGTATCCTTCCCAGATCTTATGTCTACATACCCTTCATATCTATCATATTCATTCTAGCAGGACCTGATTTCTTTACCATAGACACTAACTAGTAGCGAATTACAGTGTTGGTGTAAGATCGAAAGTTTGAGGACCAACCTGGCATGACAAACTTGCCAGTGGCATCTATCACAGTCACCTCATCTCCAACCTGCCGGTGGAACCAATCACACATTGGAAAACAGAAAGTAACAGAAACACAAGGTGCTAGTAGAGGGTTAACACTTAACACAAAAAATAGAAACGTTAAGCAGATTGAGAAAATATACCGTAATAGTGGGTTTGACGGCAACGATGATGCCATCTTCGACATAAACATCGGCAACCTCTTGGTGGTGAGCATTGACAACGGTACCTCCCTTGATCAAGAGCTTCGATGACGAAACTCCAGCTCCAGCATCACAAAACTAAATCAACGAATCATTAAAAAACGAAAACGAGAACGGTTCAGTGGTATAGTAATAATGACACCCAAGTAGTAATTACGCAAATAATTGAATTTGTAAACGTTGAAAAAGTGTAGAAGGGAAAGAGTGAATGAGTAGAGTGAAAGTCAACGGAGAAGAGAGACCTGGTTAGATTGTGAAAGTGAAGAAGAAAGGGCGATGAAGAATGTGAGAGTAAGAGAGAGAACACGAAGGAGTTGAGAAGTGAATCCCATGGCTACGCTATGCGCATACTCTGTTCGGTGTTTCATTCAGCACTCAATTTAAATGCTTCTTCCTTCGTTCCTTCGACCTCATCTTCTTTTCTATTTCAGAAAAACAACTGTGTCGCCGTTTCGGCCAACAACAACGTGGGTTACTACTTAGTTGCCACGTGGTTAAAATCTTCTTAGGTTGTTCTGTGGAGCTTATTTTGTGAGGATTTACATAGGTTGAATTTTCTTTCATTTCTTCTAGTTGTTACCAAAAATTTGTAATTAAAAATTAGTCCCATATCCATTTTAGCATTTATCATAGATGACCTATATAAAATTAATTTCCTTACATGAAAGGCTAGATCAGTCATGGGCTCCCATTTGTCATGTTTAAATGAGATTAAACATTATTTAAAGTGATACACTACAAATAAATTTTCCCAATCACCGTAAAAATAGATCTTATAAGTAATACTATTTTAGTTTTGACTATTTTAGAGTCGACTTATATAATTTTATTAAATAGATTTTATTTTTTACTACCTCTCTTTCTCTCTCTTTTTCTCCTTCCTTTCAAGTTTCGTGGATCAAATGCAAGTGTTCATAAATCTTCCAACTCTTTTATAGTTTAACAATTTCAATAACCAATTTAAGAATTCTTGTTTCAAAAGCTTCTAACGTTTTAAATGGGTAAGAAAAATATTTTATTTTGACCTAAAAGATTCGAAAAAAATATATAAAAATGATTAGTTTCATGAAGGAATAAGTGAGTTACAATAAAAAAATTGTCACATTTTTTAACTGATGAAAAATTAAGATGTTGCCTTTAGGTGAGGTCAAACAAATTGAGACGAGAGTTCTAAAGAAAATGATTTAATTTAATTGAAAATACAAACTAAAAGATAAAAAGTGAAAAATATAAGGAGAAAATAGTTATGTTTTATTTGGATCGAAATATATATATATGAACATTCATTATGCAGAAAGGAATGAAAAAAATTGGCACCTACCAAAATTAGCTTAACTAATTAATTCATTTTGCGTTTTTTTAAAACTTGCTTCTTTTAGTGAATAACCTGGTGTATTATGTTCTTTTATAGAATAACAAATTCATTTCCTCATAATTGGACATTAATTATAATGTTCTAATCTGCATAAATATGTAACAGAAAAAAATGGTGGATGGACAACCATATTTATTTGTCCTACTTTTACTCTAATCACAAGATATTTTTAGGAGCATGTATAACAAAATGTCTACTTTTACCCACTTTCTCATTGTTCAAATACCCCATCACCACAACATCTCCACATCCTCACCTTATGTTTTGAAAAGGTGTTTAACAGTCTTAGCTCAGTTTTCCAGGTCCCTCGCTCTCCATTTAGCCATGGAACAAAAGCAGGTAACTATAACCTCAATTCTATATACATAGGGAAGAAACATGGTATGAGAAAAAGGAATGTGATTTTATTATATTTAGTTTCATGTTCTTGTTGTTGTTGACAATTTAGAGGTTCTTTACAATTATTTAATATTAATCAAATGAAATTGTAAGTATTGTTTAATGAATCACATTTGAAATGGTTAATGTGCATTAGTGATAGAAGTTGAGGATAAGAAATTATTATTATGCAGCATACCCCTGTGATTGTGCCTCAATTTGGAGGGTGGGACCAAACTGCACCTGGAACTACTGACTATTCAATGGTGTTCACTCAAGCTCGTGCAAACAAAAAACATCAAAAGACCAATATAACTGAAATTAAACCTATAAAAATTGAGAATGAAGGAGGTTCTTCCAATTCCAATCATGGTAGACCCCATCATCATGTTCGAGGTCATGCTCATGGTCATCACGATCATGAAGATCCTGTGGTAATGGTCAAATAATTTTCTTTATTTCCCATTATTATATGTTCAACTTTTATATGTTCTTAAAATGTGAATTTGTAATTCATTTGTTGATTATGATGATGCAGGGGAAAAGGAAGATGCTAACCTACATAAATTGTTGTATTAGGCCGTGATGTGCTAATTAAGAAGCATAATGGTATGCTATTAAAGCACATGAAATTTATGAGTTGTAAAATATGTATGTAGAAGAGATGAGTTGAATTAATGTAGTAACATGATCAACAACTTCTGTAATCTAAGTGTTATATATTAATGTACAGTATCTTATTAAAGCTATTGCCTCTTTTTTTTTTTTTTTTTCTAAATAGTAATGTACACCACACGAGTGCAAAGGGTAACAAGAATTTTCTATACACACATATTTTACTTAATTCAGGATTAAGCTATGTTTTGTGTTCCTTTACTTGGTACAGTGTCAAAAATTGAGTGTTAGATTTGACTGTCTTCATTAGACTTGAAGAACCTTTAGATCAAATGTATTTATTTTCTCCATTTCATCAATAAAATGAGGAGATGGTAACACTTTTGTGTATCTCTTAGTATCAATCAATAACTCACCACATCAATATTTCCCAAATAACTTTTTTCTTCAACAATACTGAAAACCTAAAGGGAAATGGGCAAAAAGTAGAGGATGCTAACATTAATAGTATCATTTTTTATCGCCATCTCTTCAGATATAGTTTCAAAAATGGTCATTATACTTATTCTGTAGTATTTTTTCTCTAATGTTTCTCATGATTAAATAAGTGTGCTGCTTAAAAAAAACACTTTTGGAATTGGATCTAATCTGACTAGTATATGATTACATATGTTTTTATTAAATTGAATGCAAAATTTTTATCACATAAACTATATATAAAAAATTTTATATTAATATAAAACTATTCGGTGTATTTTTAAATCAAAATCATTAATATATATGTATATATATGAGTAAATATATATATATATATATATATATATATATATATATATATATTAAA
>Ga0099824_1006640_pt1 | contig 15762 bp, 3 predicted proteins | sample SiratrowhiteBW_FD_76837 | JGI IMG/M metagenome (GOLD analysis project Ga0099824, IMG submission 76837) | Root nodule microbial communities of legume samples collected from California, USA - Siratro white BW | ecosystem: Host-associated > Plants > Roots > Nodule | place: USA: California...
CTTTCTTCAAACAAACATACTATAAGAAAATAATTATACTATATGCAGACAAACATACAGACCACAACTTCCAATATCATACGTCAAAACAATTTTACTCACCTGCAGTAATGCGACGCATCCTGACACTTGCATGGCAACATTGTTTTTCTGGTGATTGTACAACTCAGAAGCCCGGTTTAAACTTTGAACTAGAAAACCATAAACAACTGCCCCCCCAATTGTAAATATATAAATTGTCTAAGTTATCTAAACATGCAAAAGGAACTGTAGTAATGGTCCTAGAAGAGCAAGGGAAATAAAAAGTACAAAACGCAAGTAATAGGTACAGTCTGCAAAAGTCATCAACATTTTCTTCCCTATTTACTGTTATGTCTCTGAGTTTGGCTAGAATAGTATTTACAATAATATCGTTGTCCTGAAACAATTTGTTAACCACACCTGGAGCACAGTGTTCAAAGTTAACTTCCTCACCTACTACCCCCAACCCCAAGTATAAGCATACATCGAACACGAAAAATGGGACTAAATATTCCTTAATCCGTAAACAATGATCTATACTGGACCACCTACTGACCAATTCCTTAACAACAACATTTGAAATCTGAAGTGGCTCTTCCAAGCACAACAACCACTTGAAAGGAGTAGTCTCCAGCTTCTACCTCTAGAATGGAGACATCTCACAATTAATTTGGACAATGACATCAGTTTGCACCCTGTGTCTCACTCTAAGCTGAAATTGGAAGAAAAAAAAAAACAAACAAGTCACAACCTTTTCAGGAACTACACATTTAAAAATCAAATCTGATTCAATCACTCACCTTGGTAGCAAATACCTTTGAAGCCGTGTATTTACCAAATCTACGATTTCCGGTAGATACTTTTGTACGCAAGTATTTATCCAAAACAAACTAATATCAAACAAAATAATCCCATTAGTCACATATGTAAACCACAATCAACAAAACCAAAAACCTTAAATATGGTGTTCAACTTTATGGTTTGCTGAGTATCACTTTTGAATACACAAATGCCCCAGTGATGGAACCACTAAATGGTTCGCTGTGTTGAACTAAGTGGTTAGCTCACTAAATGGTTCGTCGTGTTCAGCTAAGTGGTTCGCTATGTGTAATTTTGAAACACACACATGTGTCTCAGGGGTGGAAACACTAAGTGGTTAGCCCAATTCACATAAGTTGTTCGCTATATGTAATTTTGGAACACACACATTTGTCTGAGGGGTGAAAACACTAAGTCAGCCGAGTTCACCTAAGTGCTTCGCTGTGTGTAGTTTTAGAACACACATGTGTCTTAGGGGTGGAAGGTCTAAGTGGTTAGCTCAGTTCAGCTCAGTGGTTCACTGTGTGTAGTTTTGGAACACACACATTTGTCTCAAGGGTGGAAGGTCTAAGTGGTTAGCTCAGTTCACCTAAGTGGTTCGTTGTGTGTAGTTTTAGAACACACACATGTGTCTCAGGGGTGAAAACACTAAGTGGTTAGGTCAGTTCACCTAATGGTTCGTTGTGTGTAATTTTGGAACACAAACATGTCTCAGGGTGGAAACACTAAGTGGTTAGCCCAGTTCACCTAAGTGGTTCGCTCTGCTCACCTAAGTGGTTTGTTCAGAAATTTTGAATAAATGTACCACAGAATAAAACTAGGAACAGAAAACCCACCACGAAGTGATCTTTCTATTAGAAGGATGCCATTGGCGTACGTAAAGGAAGAAAACATGGAAACCAGAAACCCAGAACACAGCAACAAACCATTTTTCTACATACATGCATAACCACCAAGCATAAAGAATGCACATAAACGACTTCTACAACGAGGCACAGATCCAAACCAACAACCAAAAAGCACACCAATATATGGTTCTTCAACATAAAAAAGACAACACATTCACACCAGTAACCATAAAAAGCACACGAAGAGACGATTATTAAACATGAACGAAGCACTCATACAAAAACCACCAACAATGTTTCATACCAACAACGGATGAGAGAACATACATAGTTTAGGATACACAGTTTAGGGTACACAGCAAAGTACGAAACACCACAGCCATGGTGGATTGGCGGCCGGAAAACGAACGCGACGGTGGACGTATGTGAATCTTGTTGTTTTTCTCTGTTCTCTCTCCTTCAGAGCACGCGGGGTAATGAGTGCAATGAGAAATGAGATCTGCTTTTCCCTCTCAAATTGCCTTACATTTTCAGAATGCAAATGACAAAAAACACCCTTGCAAAAAGACAAAGGTAAACCACGTAAGCCAAAAACAATGGAAATTTCTCTTTCATTGCCACGCGGGACAGCACATGACACGTCGGAGTGTCAAACAGAAGTAAGAGAAAAAGCAGTGTCAAAGTAACATTTTTCGAAAAAAAAAGGGGGAGAAAACAAAAAGTGAGTGAGCACCACAAAATGACAAAACAGAAGCTACAACACATTTTGGAGGGCACTCTCGTATACTCCATCACTCATGACCTATATATCTTGCCACACCATGTTGCTGCTGTCTGACTGGCATTTATATGACTACTCACCCATTGCTTGAAGCTGCTGGAGGGAGGAACAGAGATTGAAGGAGAAACGAAAAAGAAATAAGATAAGGAAAGGAAAGGAAACTAGAAAACACCAAAAGCAGAAGGGAAGAAAGGTAAACACGTCTATATGCTTTTCTTGTTTTTAGCTCATGCTATGATCACTTAGATGGAGAATCCATGTTGTAGTTTCTTTGTGATCGTTTGGTATTTTCATTTTTGTTTCTACTTGGACATGTATAAATATAAGAAGTGTACAATCATGCTGGAGTGGTGTGCATTTTGAATGATTTACAAATTATATGAGTGTTGCATACACACACTCCTTTTTATTTGTTATGTGCTTTAAGAGTGTACGATTTGTGATTTTCTCTTCATTATTTCTGTTAGTTGTGAGGTATATTTCACTACTTATGTGGACGTTTTAAATGGGTGAAGATGAGCACATGATCATGTCAAGCACTGTATTTGCAATTTTGCTTTAATGAATGAGTGATAGTCGTATTAATGCTTGATTGAGTATGGGTATATGTTGGCCTCTTTGTTTTGGAACATGGTTTGATAAATAGGGATATGGTTGGTCTGCATGGAGATTGAGTGAATGGGATCTTGGGTTTCATTTTGTTTTAATACACTTTAGTTGGCTTTGTGTGAAAGAGCTTGTGGCAGTTAAAAGGTGAGCGGTCCAAGGTTAGTTTAGAAATTGTCATAGCCTTGGAGAATAGTCCTGAGCATTTGTTTTGGGATGGCCTTTTGGGTGTGTTTGATTTGCATTGGTGGTTGGGCCAGTATTTGGTACCTATTTGCAGTAACCTTTTATGAGCATTCCCTTTTGTTTTATTTTAGTTTTGGTTTTGTTTTTTTTTTTTTTCAATTTTCTCGCAATCTAGGCCTTTTTCTTTGAAAACCTCATTATTACTCTCAAGATGATTTGTTCTTTTTTTCTTAGAAAAAACAAGGAGAACAAAGAAAAGAAAGGGAAAAAAAAAACTGGGTTCATTCTGTTGGCTCTGCTGGTTTGCTTTTAACACCTTTCATTCACAAATGCACCCTGTTTTTGTTAAAAAAAAAAAAAGAAAAAAGAAAGCTTGGATCCATTCGGCTAGTCCAACGTCTTGCTTTTCAACATCCCCTCTTCATGAATGCACCTAGTTTAGAAAAAAAGAAGATTACGAAGAAAAAAGAGAAGAAATTTGGACTCAGTTTAAAGGCCCAACATTGATTATTCGCACCACTGTTTTTACTTTCACCACCCATCAGTTTATTAAAAGAAAATCTGGACTTATTTGATTAGCTGAACAAGTTTGTTTTTTAACACTTCCTTCTCTAAATGTTTTTTAAAATAATAAAACTTGGGCTTATGTTTTGCTTTTTGAATACACCACCATGACCATTTCTTTTCCTTTTACCATGGTTCAATTAGTTTTTGGCATTTGGTTTAAATTTTTTTATATGTTTATAGTAATTTGTTTAAATATCAAATGGTTATATAGTATTTCAATATGAAATATTGAAAATATTAATCGTTTGAGTATTTGTATGATCGTACGTATCATCTTTTACTCAATAATTTCTCTAAAAAATAAAAATATTTTATCAAAAAATTCACAAAAATAATTTGTCTTATCAATGAATAGTTTACACTATCTTTAATTCGTAAGAGTATCAAGCATGATCGTTCGCATTGCGTTGTACTCTAACTGACATGAACTACAAATTTTAAAATCCGAAACACTAAATTTTTCAAATTAAAAAATGTCAAATTTTAAAAAATTATAAAATACAAAATTTTAAAATTAATAAAAAATATCAATACCATAACAAAAATTTTCTATTTATAAGCAAGGTTAATCTTTATCAGACCTCAAGAATAAAAAATATATTTTCTGTGTTTACTTGCATTTTTGTTTCTTTTTAAAAACCATACTCGTTTTATTCATTTGACTAAAGTCATCATCTTAGGACAGAGGTTGTGGAGGTACTAATTCCTCCTCATACGTAACTGACTAAATCTGGTTTCACAAACGATAATCTTATTCTTTATTTTTTTCATGATTTTTCATAATATACTATGATAGTAACTTTCTTTTAGTTTTTCAAAAAATATTTTAAATTTTTTTTACATCCTATCGTGATTCTGATTACGATAATTATAAATGTAAATAACATGTGCAAGATAAACTCAAGTATCAAAAACATAGACTAGTAAAACATAAAATATATACAAGAGTTTATTATATTATATTATATAATAATTGAATTTTTACATATTTTTTTATAATCGTAGACGACTTAAATATAAAATCAGCTCTCGTAATCTTTTTGTGTTTCCGTATTTTAGATATATTACATATTGTGTTATATATTACAAATTATGGAGTAAAGATTATAGTTTATATCATATACGATATTATATATTAATTGAATACGGTATTTACACGTTGAAAAGACTTTCGAAGTTCAAATTTTAAAATTGCATTGTTTTATTAATTTTATAAAAAATAATTCTTTAATTTTGAACACTGGAAAGTCCTATCAAATACACAATGTTTTGTAATTTATGAAGTGCTTATATTTATTTATTAATTATTTTTTATTTATTTATTTATTAATTTTAAGTTTAATATTTATCTTTTTTATATTTTTAATATATATATATATATATATATATATCATATATCATATATTATATATTATATTACATAATTGCATGTTATACATTATACTATATATATATATATATATGAATTTTGAATTTACATGTTCATTAGAATTTGAAATTTAATATTATTTAACAAATTTAAAAAATGAAATGTTTAATCTTGAATATTGAAAAAATAATTTACTTAGTAAATGATTTGTCATTTATTCAGCCGTCACAATGTTTTAAATGCTTTTCAAACTTCTGTTATTTTATAATTTATTTATATTTAATATTTTATTTATTTATTCATTTGATTTTAATATTTTTTATTTACACATTTTAAATACATTATATATTATAGATCATATATTAATACATTACGTTATATTATATTACATTATGTTATATTATATTACATTAAGTTCGGAATAACAAATTATAACTTTGTAATCAATCAGGATTAATTGCAATAATAACCATTAATCAATACATAGCATGTCCTAACAGATTTATTGCTGAGTAGGTACATATATTAATTAAATTTAGTATTTACACGTTAATTAGACTTTTGATATTCGAAATTTGAAATTTATATTATTTTTTTTATTAATTTAAAAAAATGAATTCTTTAATTTTATCAAAGTTAAAGACTAAATGTTTTGTAATTTCTGAACAAATCCTAACTAAACTTCTGTTTATATATTTATTTTTATACTTTTATATATTTTATTCTTCATTTATTTATTCATAAAGTTTAACTTAAATATTTTTTTTCATATTTTAAATAAATTATATACATCATATATTATACATTATGTTATATACAAATATAATTTGAATTTATATATTAATGGTAAAATATGTTTTGGCCAAGTTCAACAGGGGTGAATTGAACACTTTGAAAACTTTTTGCAAATGATTTTGTTTAATGTAGAGAATGAATTATTTTTATAGAAAACTATTCAAGATGATATGTAAAGCAAATAGCCATGGTTCAAAAACAGTTCCAGTACAATATCAGTCAACCAGATACAATAAACTGAAACTAGAAAGCAGTTCTTGAAAATTAATTCAAGAAATCAAAGAATTATATCAAATTCAAGTTTGTGATGAATAACTGATTAAAGAACTTTTTATCAAACAACACAAACTATGTTTAGTGTATGAAAACTATCTTTAATCAACAATTGTGAAAGATTAACTTTTCTGGAAAAATTGACTGATGAGCGGTGAACCCAATAAGTTGCGAATACTGTAGATTTACACAAAACTAATTTACTGGTTATTGATCAAATTCATAACTATCAAGAGTAGATTGTGTTTAAAACAGAATATATGTTTTTCAGAATTTACTTAAAATTTTTTCAGAAAGTTGATAAAATTATTCAATTAGCAAGGTTTAACCGATTCTAAAAAAATCAAGAAAAACAACAAGATTTATCAAGAACAGTCAAGAGAGAGAGCAAGAGAGATCAAGACACAAGGATTTATCCTGGTTCATCCTTCCTCAAGAGCTACGTCCAGTCCGTTACTCTACAGTAAGGATTTCCACTATAAAAAGATCAAAACAGATCAGTTTACAGAAAATCAACCACTTGCTACCCGCAAGAATACATTGCTCCCTGCAGAAAACAATCCACTGAAACCTACAGCAGATCAAAAGCTGTATAGAAACCATTGTATAACCCATAAAATCTCTTGTTGATCCCCTCAGCAAGTTACAACCTGTACAGAATCCACTGTACAAACAAAATTACCAACCCAGGTAACTCCCTGTAGAATAAACTTCAGTACAATGAAAGAATTATCACAAACTCAGCAAAACAAACACTTCTATACAACAAATTACAAAAGGTAATGAAGAAAGGGTATAGAAGGCTTAGTCTGATGATCAAATCAGTGATGAAACTGTCTCAGTCAACTCAAAGCTCCAGTAGTAATCCGAAAAACAGTTGTTGATGAGATTGATTGATTGATCTTGATCACTAAACAAGAAGGCACTTTTTCTCTCTCAATATTCTTGCTTAGAAAAATGTTTAGAATGCTTTCATATCTGTTTTAAAAAATGCACCAACTATTTATAGACAACTAGTCTTAACATTCAATCGATTGTTTTATCAAACAGTCGATTGTTTTTCTTGAGTTACTTAAAACAGTTATTCAAAACGCAAGTTCTGATTTTAATGATTTCTCAAATCCTTTGTTAAATCAGAAAACACTTATGGAGCTTATCCTTAATTAAGATTGCATCCATCATTGATTTGAACTCAAACTTAACATACAACACACACTCTTAGGTTCTAGACCGAGCTCTTCCAATCTTCATAAAATCTTCATGCATTCCATATATGATCACATGGTCTTAAACTTTTTCACATGTTTGGCTTAATCAAATCTTCCGTAAGTTGCTCACATTAATTAATTTCAAAGTTCAAAATATTATATTAGTATTATTTTAATATATTTATTTTTGATATTCATTAATTATATTTTATATATATATATATATATATATATATATATATATATATATTTTAATGTTCTTATGTCAAATTGAGAAAATATATTGTAAGTGTAGAATAATTCCCGTGCATGCACGGTCCCTCTGCTAGTATTCTAACATATGATAAATTTATTTTTATAAAAAGTGTTTTAAAAGTCCCTAAATTGATTTTTTTTACCAGTTGATACTGTAGAAACATTTATATTGATAATGTATTGTAACATGTAATTCTGTAGTTGTATTTGAGTCCTTTAACCTTGGTAAAGTCATTTTCTATTCCCCTGAGGAGGAATTGATGTTGAGGGGAACAAGAACTCAAAGGAAATTAAAGAGGGTGAGACAAAGGAGCTGCTCGGTGAGGGGCGTTAGAGGAAGAAGAGAACAACAACAATGGCCAACAGTGGTTGTTGGTGAGATGAAAATGGGTGTCCCACTTTGGGGAGAAGGGAAGAAAGTACTAGGGAATGAGTGTCTCAAAGTAAAATATCAAATCACTTTTATAAAAATCATTGAGATTTCGTTATTTTATTAACTCATGTATGATACAATTGGTAATTTGATGTGTAATGAAATACTCAACTAAGTATATTGTTTTATTATTTTAGTATTGTGTTTGGGATTTTAGAACTTATATATTATATTATTGTAGTTAACTAGGTATATAAGGTTATTTCAAATTGTAATATTTATATAAGGGTTGAAACATCCTTAAATGTCTTTTTTAATTTATTTATTTTTTGCCATTAAAATGAATTAATTCATGTAACTTTTCTAAACAAAATTGAGACCAAATATCTTAAAAGTAGTGGAACTAAATTAAAAAATAATTAAAGAAATTTGAAAAAAGCCATTTAACTTCTTTTGTTAAAGGTCTTGAAAGAAATAGTTTTTTTGTTAATTAGGTTAAACAATTGCATTTGAATTATCTTTGGCTCTTAACCACAGTACCACGGTCTCCAAAACCAAAACATATTCGGCGATAAATATGTAAAGCATAGGAGGTACCATTATATTTTCCTAAATATACAATTAGATAAAATTTTATTAATTTTTTTAATATGTGGAAGATGGAATAAGAAAAGTGATATGTTGTTTGAAGACAAAAAATCATGGTTTAGTATTTTTTCATCCGTTGTCAAGTACATGAGGAAGAAGGTGAGGCAGATTCTAGCACCAAAGCAGAGTGTAACCAAACATGCGCTTCACTCAAACCCTAACTCTACCCATCTTTTCCACCCCTAATCCTACCCTTCACTCCACAACTTATTCCATGCGCTCTTCCTTCCGCTCTCTCACGTTCTCTCTTTTGCATCACTTGTCCCGCCCCATTCTCTTCTCGCCGCGGCCGCACCAATTCCGGCGCCTCGCCGCGACGGCGCCGGAGCGAGAGGTTCTGCGGTCGGCGGAGTTGGAATCGAGACGGCTGCGAGGCCCGGAGGTGGAAGTGGGGGAGCTGAGCGCGGTGCCAGAGGAGTGGCGGAGGGCGAGAGTGGCGTGGCTGTGCAAGGAGCTGCCGGCGCACAAGGCGGGAATGCTGGTGAAAATACTGAACGCGCAGAAGAAGTGGATGACACAGGAAGACGCCACCTACATCCTCGTCCACTGCTTGCGCATTCGCGAGAACGAGACCGCCTTCAAGGTAAGTCTTCATCTTCTTCTCTCATGTTTGCGTAATAATCTTGCGGATTAAACATGTTGTGAGAGGCTCAATTGCTGAGCATGAATGTTTGGAAAAATATCTGTCTTCAAAATTTTTATTTATTTCTCATTTCTATTTCCATCTTGCAACTTTTTTCCATGGAACCTGTTTTCTCCTCTCTTGGTAAAGAGCCTAAAGGAATGAATTCCAGTATTTAGAGAAATTAGTCATTGGCTTCTGACAGGAGATACCTTGGGTTTAAAACATAAATAAATAACTTGTGTTATTGCTCCGGTGTCTGAAAGTATTTGTGTACAAACTAATGTCGCTTCACCTGTGAGAATTTTCGGGTAGTATTTGTGTTTTGACGGTATAAAATAGCACGAGTGGTCCGTTTTGAGATGGAATTGTAAACTAAGTTGTAGGGATTGATGAGAACCATAGGCTCTAAAGAGGATGATACTTAAGGGTGAGTGTAAATTATATGCATTGTTAGTGTGAAACATTTGTACATTGGCATCTAATAGGAATTGACGTTGTTGTTATATTAATGGAACATATAAATTCAATTCATTACCGATTTGCTATTTTATGTTTGCATCAAATGGTTTTAGCGAGGATGGAGGAAGGGAAGGCAGTATTGAGATAATAGGGTAATTATTCGGTATTGAAAATGTTGTTTTAGAAATTTATGAAATTGACGCCTAGATGTAATTCCATAAAGTGCTTTGAAACTGGGTGTTGGCCATAATTTATCATATACTGTGGGAATGCTTTTGTGGATATTGGTTGATTATCAGTAGGTGGTGGTGTGCCTAGATTTCTAATGCTTCATTCGCAGAGGCATAAGCATGAAAACCCATTGCGTTTGAGTTGGCTTTGGAAATTGATTGAACCTTGCAATATTGTTTTATCAAATTAAATCTGTCTTTTCTTCCTGTGAATTCGATGTTTATTCTTTGTTTCTTTTACTTCTTTGAATTGTTATTTGGCTATAATAGTTTTTTGCTTTATTACTTGCCCTGAACATTTTACAAAATCTCATCATAAGTTTGTTCACAAGTTTTATTACTTTTTTCCCTCATAAAGGTATACAAGTGGATGATGCAACGAAATTGGTATCGATTTGATTTTGCTCTTGCTACCAAGCTAGCAGATTATATGGGTAAAGAGCGGAAGTTTTCAAAGTGCCGTGAAGTATTTGATGATATTATCAATCAAGGCCGTGTTCCTAGTGAATCAACATTCCATATATTAGTCGTTGCATATCTTAGTGCTCCTGTTCAAGGCTGTTTAGATGAAGCATGTGGCATTTATAATCGTATGATTCAGTTGGGTGGTTACCAACCCCGTCTTAGCTTACATAATTCCCTCTTCAAAGCTCTTGTAAGCAATTCAGGGATCTTGTCAAAGCATTACCTTAAGCAAGCTGAGTATATATATCATCATTTGGTTACCACTAGACTTGATGTGCAGAAAGATATTTATGCGGGCCTAATTTGGCTGCATAGCTATCAGGATTCCATAGATAAAAAAAGGATAGCGGAATTGAGGGAAGCAATGCTATGTGCTGGATATGAGGAGGATAGAGAGGTGCTACTATCAATCTTGAGGATCTGTGCAAGGGAAGGGGAGGTGGAGGAAGCAGAGAAAACTTGGGTGAAACTTCTCATGTTTGAAAGTGATCCCCCAGCTTTGGCTTTTGTGTATAAAATGGAAGTATACTCAAAGGTTGGCATGTCTATGAAGTCATTGGAAATATTTAGGGAAATGCAGTCAAAAATAGGTAAAGCTGATGTTGCAGCATATAATCAAATAATAGAGATATTATGCAAGGCACAAGAATCAGAATTGGCAGAATCAATAATGGCAGATTTTGTTAAGAGTGGTCTGAAGCCCCTTACACCATCATATGCGTATTTACTAAGCATGTACAACAAATTGGAGTTATATGATAAACTAGAAGAGGCGTTCTCTCAGTGTCTGGAAAATTGTCGTCCTAATTGTACTATATACAGTATATATCTGGATTATTTGGTGAAAACAGGTAATATTGACAAGGCTGAGGATATATTTAACCGAATGAACAGTGATACGATTATTGGTGTTAATGCTCGATCATGTAACACCGTCTTAAGTGGATACCTGTCATCAGGAAATCACTTAAAGGCTGAGAAGATCTACGACTTTATGTGTCTAAAAAAATATGAAATTGAATCCCCATTAATGGAAAAACTTGATTATATCCTTAGCTTGAAAAGGAAAGTTGTTAAAAGACCAATAAACCTGAAGTTGAGCAAAGAGCAGAGAGAAATCTTGATTGGGTTGCTTTTAGGTGGTTTGCGGATTGATTCTGATGATCGAAGGAGGAATCACATTATTCGCTTTGATTTTGATGGCAATTCAAACAAACATTATGTCCTCAAGAGTCATATATTTCGCCAGTTTTATGAATGGCTGCATCCTAGTTGTAAGCCGAGTGATGACAGTGAGAATGCACCAGATAAGTTTTGTACCATTGCAAGCTCTCATTTTGGCTTTTATGCAGATCAGTTTTGGGCAAAAGGTGAACCTACAATTCCAAAACTAGTCCATAGGTGGTTGTCACCATGTGTTCTTGCATACTGGTATATGTATGGTGGTCATCGAAATTCATCAGGGGATATCTTGCTGAAAATAAAGGGAAGCCGGGAAGGTGTAGAGAACATTGTCAAAAAGTTTAAAGCCATGTCCATGGATTGTAAAGTCAAGACGAAAGGAAGGGTATTTTGGATTGGTATTTTAGGAAGCAATTCAACTTGGTTCTGGAAATTGGTTGAGCCATATATGATAGAAGATAGAGATTTTCCTGAAGCAGGTGATGAAACAGAGAAACAGGATGCAATGGAAGCTGAAGACATTAACATCGATAGTGATTCAGGTGAATAAAAAATGATGATACTACATTAGTGGCCGTGGTTTGGCGAAAGTTTTTGAGGAGCTTTCGTGGTCGGATTGTTAACTCGAACTCGTATGATCTCTGCACTTTAATCAATTTTTTATTTATTTATTTTTATTTTTATTTTTTAACTGAAGTCATGATTGCTATGGTTACAAAATGAAGGCTTTTGGTGAATATTTTGGTGTTCATCCTTTGTAATATTGTAGGTGTATATTTATGATGCATAGAAAATTACAGAGTAGAGACTTTACTGAATTATCTACCAAAGGAATTGAAAATTCTCACTCCTCATATTAATTTTATTTAGCATTGTTGTGGGGGTACTAGGAATGTTCATAATTCTTCTCTATTGTTAATGATAACTGCAAGTGATGATTAATGATGTCGCTCTGTTTTTTGTTTTTTGTTTTTATGTGCAGTCTTGGTTGAATTTGTTTTAAGCTTAAAAAATAAAGTGCTTTCGAAAAGTGATTATTAATAAGTGGTTCTTATAAAAACAAAAATTATTTGTGTCGTTATAATTGTAAAAATTATTTTTTAACTAAACAGTAACATTTAATTTAAGACGAAATATTTGAATGATAATGAAATCTAAGTCCATGTTCTTCAAAGAAAATTAGTTTGGATTTTTGGAAATCTAAATCTAACTAATTGGATTAAATTTTAAATTGAAGTCTATATTTCAAAGATAGCTTGAATGTTTATAAATTAGTTTAGTACGAATTTTATTCATATTTTTTAATTTTAATTTTAGGCTTAATTAATTTTTCAATTATTTATAAATTTGAATATTTTCAATTATAATATTTAAAATATTTATATTTTTCAATTGAGTTTTTATCCATTAGCGTTTTTATTAATTAGGTGAGGTGATTATTATCTTATTGTTATTTTGTATTTAATATAAAGTGATATTGGGTTAATATAAAATGATAAATAATTTTTATTGTTTTCATTAAAAGCATGTTAGGTAATAAGGAATAGTATTTATGTTTTATATTAATCATAAAATCTTACCTTTCTTATTATGTGGAACAATTAAACAAAATAATGGAATAGAATAAAAAATTCAATTGAAAAATATAAAAATTTTAAATACTAATCCGATAAAAGAAAATTAATAGAAACTCAATTGAAAATACTAGCATTTATAAACATTTGAATTTTCATTAGGTCTTAATTTTAAATTTGAAATGATTTAAAATTATACATATTCATAAGACAATTTTGTAAATTGAAAATTTGCATATTTAATAAAATATGCTATTAATTGAATTTTTAAAAAATAAATAATTTTTAATATTTTTTCTGGGTTATCTACACATCACTTCTAAATAACAAATGGTGTATTTTTAAAGAGCTTGGTGTTGAAATATGAAAAAGGATATGAATTGAATTTTTAAAAATCTAAAACTCATCTATATAAATTGATTGAAATTAAATTCAAATTTATATATTTTTCTTATAAAAAACTCAGTTTGAATTTTAAAGACTGAAATCCAAAATTAACTAAAAGCTATATTTTCTAAAAGAAAAGAGTTTGAATGCTTTTATCATCATGCCAATTTTAAAATTGATTTTATATTCCAAAAAGTTCTTTATATTCGGTATATACAATATATTGTTTGGTACAAATCTTGGATGAGTGCATGTCACTTCCTAATAAAAGCAAATGATGTATTACTTAAAAATTTGTGGTGGATTAAAAGATGTTGTTAGCCTAGTAGACAATCTAAGTGAGACAATCTAAATTCTATTAAACGATCTCATAAATATAATCATATATATAATTTTGATGATAAGAAACACTCCAAGTAATTAAGTGTTGCATGACGAAATTGTTTTATGTACAAAAAAAATTGTAGATTACTAGCATTAGATAGTCTCCTTATTCAAACATGCTAGATGGTTCAAGCCAAAGCTAAGTGTTAAGCAGTCAAAGCTAAGTGCTAGATGGTTAAAGCTAAGCATTAGACAGTTAAAGCTAAGCGTTAGACAGTCTAGTTTAACTCAAAGTGTTTGACGATTTAGTCTTCCTCTACGTGTTAGATGGTCTACGCGACAACGTGCAAACAATGTTTATTTATAGTGATTGTTACTACTTTTATTTCCTTAATCCAATTTTGTCTGTATCTTAATTTAAATGTTTGTATGTCTAACTAAATTAATTGCTTTTGAATTAAAAGTTGATTAATATCAGTGTTTAGAAAATTTACGAAACTAGCAGGTTCTCAAATTCACTCTGAAAAACATTCTCTTATGTAGTTGTGGATTATATTCATTTAAATGATTTCAAAATCGAAGATTACAATCCATGATTTTCAATGTTTCTACTTTATATAGGTTTGGAAATATTGTGAAACCTAACATTCACGAAGTATCTGACAAAAACAAGTTTTTAAAAATCTTTTTTGATTGATTTATTTCAATACAAGATATTACATTTGCACTTAAATTGTTTCCTTTACCAAATTAAGCCATAAAAGTGCGGGATGAAGAGCTAATATAAAGTTTCCATATGGAGTGTCAACATATTTTTGCAATGATGGCAACTGTAACAGTCGCAATGTAACAAGTAATAAATATATCATTCTCTCCCAAGGAATTTATGTAATACATGATAATAAATGCAATTATGACAAAATTAGACTATAAATAATTTCAACGTTTTGATTTTTATGCAATAAAATAAAATAAAAACAATGGAAATATATTTTTGTATTTTTAATGTGCACTTGGAATGTTGAAAAGGAACGAAAAATGATTAAACAAACTAATCTCATGCTTAAACTCAATTTTCTTCTTTTCAAACAAATGGAAATGTGAACTCACAATAATACTTAAACCAAATTCCTCAGCATATGACCCTAAGATTATCTATTAACGGTCAATTCTTTGATCAATTATATAAATGAATCTTGTTTTTTTTTTTTATACAAGGGTCGTGCGACAACAATCCAATCTTACTCTATTCTAAGACACAATCTTTCATTCGATATTTTGATTCAGTTCTATATTATAAAAGATGTTTTTCCAATACTCTTAAGAATCAATGTTCGAGTCACACAAATCAACACGACATGCCCTAAGCTTAGAAACAAAATACTAACATATTGAAAGAAAAAAATTTATGATAAAACATAAATAAGACCAATAATGATTGCATGAGAATTTGAACAATTACATCTAATCCCAACAAAATAGAAAGATGAACAATGGAGGAACATGGATATACAAACAGGAGAAAAGGAAAACTCTACAAGCCCTAGCCATCATCCCAAGGCTACATTTTTATGACTCCGGTAAGACCCTAGAAATAACTTTAGAATATAAATGTATTAAAAGCTATAATTTGGATATAGATATTGTTAGCACCAGTGGGCTACTGTGATGATTTGATGAAGCCAACCAAGTGAAGATGTTCAAGACCTTATGAGCATATGTGGAATGCATGAAGACTTCATGAAGATTGAAGACTTGGTCTAGAAC
>Ga0099824_1006641_pt1 | contig 15760 bp, 7 predicted proteins | sample SiratrowhiteBW_FD_76837 | JGI IMG/M metagenome (GOLD analysis project Ga0099824, IMG submission 76837) | Root nodule microbial communities of legume samples collected from California, USA - Siratro white BW | ecosystem: Host-associated > Plants > Roots > Nodule | place: USA: California...
AATAAATAAAAAATAAAAGAAACTGATGAAATAAAAAAATTAAGATTTTTCATATTCTTTTTTCTCATCTTTTCCGTTCATTTTCTCTTTTTATGATAAAATATAAATTTAGCAGATTATTTTTATTTTTCACCTAGTTTATCCTATATTTCTGAAAAAAAATAAAACACATATTTATTATTTTTTTAATATCATTTGAAAAAAAAAAAAAAACTCCTTTTTAACCCACTTTGCATTACAATATTAATTTCACAGTGTACTATAGTATTTTTTATACATACATGAGTTCTTACTGTTTTTTATAAAATAATTATAAATGTTCGAAATATAATAATTTAAGTAGTTTTCTTTTTAAGTTCTGACCCTCTATCAATTCCTTTCAAAAACATAAAATAAAACCTTATATTATATATCATACATTTCCCTTTTGATAATTACATCTCTTCAATACTCCTAAGTTTAATAATTAATAAATTAAAGAATTTGAAGAAACAAAAGTCATTCTTTAAATATGTGTTTATATATGTGTGATTTTTATAGTTATATTAAATTATTGCTTATATAATTTATAAAATAATCAAACAAAGTTCATAATTCGTTTTACCATTTATTTATTTTATGTCAGTCTCATCTAAGGTATAGAAATGCCTACTCGATCCTGTTTATATTTCATTTATTTATTTATTTGTTTGGCTCGAGTTATAGAAAAAAAATTGGAAAATGAAATAAGAAAGAAAGTAAAGATAAAATTATTTGAATTAAATGAAAGAGAAAAAAAATAAATAATAAATAAAATACATTCATTTATTATTATTATTATTATTATTTATTCGTATATTTATTATTATAATGAATAACTTTTTTTTTAGCGAAAAACCTAACTAATTATATAACACAAATGTTAATAAAATATTGACAATATAATAATTATATAAAAATATGATTAAATACAATAAAATATGTACAACACTTCAAAATATAATCAAGTTATTTTTTATACTTTTCTAGTATTTTTTTTCATAATTTAAATTTTCTTTATCCTGTTTCTTTTCCTATTTTTCTCTCTCGCTTTCTCCGTATCCTGAAGCCAGTCTTCCACGGTTAGGAACTGACTTGGTGGCTTATAGTTTATAGTTTAATAAATTAATATATCTTTGCTATAAGATAATAGTTATTAGTTTTATGTTTTAGAAGATATAATAAGATCATAGTTAAATAAAAATTAAATTTTAGAGTAATTATATTTTTTTAAATTTTATTCTCATTTCTGTTTGAACTATTTTATTTTTTTACTATTATTATTTAATTTTATTTCTATTAGTTTACTGTAAATAATTTAAATAAAATACACTAGAAAAGAAATATACAAAAATATGATAAATTTTATTGACATCATTTTATATGCTTTTAAAAAAATTTAATGTTATTATATTTTGTATATTTTTTTCATATTTATCTATATATCATTTAGAGAAAAGAAATAACGAGGTTATAAATTGATAATTTAAAGATAAATAGTCTTTGTGGTTATAAATCCTCAATTCTTAAGAAACATATTTATTTATATTATAATATTTTTTAACTTCATTAGGTTTCATTATTTTTATTTTCTCTTTTTAACTTACAATTTTTTTCTATGATTTAATTTTTTTTACAAAACTTTAAAAAATAAATTTAAAGCGATAATTGTATTATTTTTATAAAGTAAAAATAGATGCACATATGTATAGATTTCTTATGTTTAAATTCTGTAACAAAAAAGTTCGTTCTTTTTTTCATGAGATCTTAAATTTCACGTGGTGGTTTGTATAAAACTCAAAGTCTTAAAAAATAAAATATATAATTAAATAATTGAATTAATTTTTTAAGTTGTAAAAACTTAAAATATGAAATATAATGGTCTAATTTGATGATGAAGGAGTGAAGCACTTTTTGCATCGTCTAGCTTAAAATTCACCATAAATATTAATCGAAAGATTGGACTTCAACCTTTGGAATCGCAAGCAATCCAAATTTATATTGCTTTTAAAATAATTATTTTTTAAGTTGTTTGGATTCCTATTATTTATAAATTAATGTTTGGCCAATTTTATCAATGTCAATAAAATAAGTTTTAGGTCAATGTCAACCATATTTTTGTTTTTTCTTTATGTCTAAATCATGTCTGCAAGGTTATAATAACAATTTTTATATTTTTTATTTTTATATATGGTAATACTTAAAATATTTTATTTAAAAAAATTAAAATTTAATAAATTTGAATTGCTCTATCTATATGAAATATTTAAAAAAATAAATACTTCAAAATAAAAAAACAATTGAAATTTAATATATTTAACTTTTTAAAATTTGAAAATTTTCGTATCAAAACGAAAGACTGGAATGGAATGGGGAGGTGCAGGAAGTAATTGCGTGGGTGCTAAAAGCAAAAGCCCGATCTATGTTTTGGTGACAGTGAGTGCATGTGCCTGCCTGCAGTAGAAGCGTAGTTTGAAGGAGAAAGAAAAGGGTAGAAAGTGTGGTGTTGTATCAACAGCCATGAGGATCGTTCGCAAAGACCTCGTTCCGAATGGACCTGGTAGCGTTAAGGTTCAATTGCTATTCTCTAGACTTCAGTTTCGTTCTCTATTCCTTCAAATTTCTTCTTCACGTTTATTCTGTGCACTGTGCAGATGGTGGCGGTGGATACCGATGATCTGTGGTTTGCGTATAACTTGATTGCTCCCGGAGACTCTGTCATGGCCGTTACTGTTAGGTGCTCTTTTTCTCTCAATTATCGCTTTCTTTGATCGCATAAACTGTTTTTCAATTTTCATATTCCTCTCGTTTTCTTGCTTGTTGTAATTGTAATAGGAAGGTTGTTAGAGAAGCCGCTCATGGCGGTCGAGATGCCGAGCGCGTTAAGCTCAAATTGGAAATTAAAGTGGAAGAGGTATTTTTGTGCTGTCCATAGGATTTCTGATAGTTTTTTCAGGTTTGGTGTTATCTTGATTTTGTTTTATACTAGGTTGCTGATTATGACAAAGAAGGTTCTATTCTGCGTGTTCGTGGAAAGAACATTTTAGAGAATGAACATGTCAAGGTAGTGAACAGCAGCAACTGTCATCCTGATTTTATCTCCGGATTGTTACTGCCAAACTTAAGTTGTCATCTTTGTAACACGTTGCAGATAGGAGCTTTCCATACTCTAGAACTTGAACTGCAGCGACCGTTTGTGGTCAGAAAGGTATTTTCTTTTGAATCGTTGTGCTTCTTGTTACGATTCATTTCGCATTGTTAAATATTTGCTTCACATGCATATAAGCTAGGCCTTTTGCTTGGATATATCACTGTGCGATTATGGTTAGAATGTCAAAGAATGAGTGGGGAGGAATCTTTATGAAAATCACATTTGGATAGTTCCCTCCCCCCCCCAACCCCGTACCCTTTTTTCTCATGATTACTGAGGATTATATTCTGCCTCTTGTAGGATGTTTGGGATTCTTTGGCTTTGGAGGTACTACAGCAGGCCTCTGGTACATATCAAGTTATATGAATGTCTCAATTCTTTTATAATTATGGAAATTTTAGTAACGTAATCTGTGTGTGTGGAAATTACAAAATATGCTAGTTTGAAGAATGAAGATATTACTTTACCTATTATCAATTGATAAAATTGTTGAATTGCTACTCTATGTGGTGTCTTAAATCTCCTGCACACCTTTAAGTTGCTTTAGCAAAAATAGTGGAAAGAATGAAATAAATTATTCACATAGAACCGGTCATATTTTTCAAACAGACACGGAATTAACAATCCTCATCTGGTCTTTCGTTGTTTGACTGTTGGTGTAAATCTTAGTAATCAAAACTGTGAATGAAAATTCCATAAATTTTGCAGATCCTGGTGCTAGTGCTGATCTAGCGGTGGTGTTGATGCAAGAAGGATTAGCTCATATCCTCCTTGTTGGTAGAAGGTTAGCCATAAGTTTTCTAGGTTTCGTTTATATATATTACTTATAATACCATTTTATTCATAAGATAATTTCCTCGGCACTCTACTATTAAACATGGTCACTGTTATTTTTGTTTGATTTCTGTGGGTAACCACACACTGGAAATTAAATACACGTTCTGCCTTTTGATACTTTAGTGTATTTTCGCCATGTACTTCTGTCATTACAATGAAATAACTCATCTTATTATGTCCAATAAAACAGTATGACTGTTACTCGTTCACGGATAGAAACATCTATTCCTCGCAAGCATGGGCATGCAATTGCTGCTTATGAGAAAGTATGATCTAGCACTCTATTGTAACATGTTAGTGAATGAATTATAGAACTTGAGTGATACAATTCTAAAGCACCCCTCCCTTTTGTAGGCTTTGGATAAGTTCTTCGAGAATGTTTTGCAGGTAAATAAGGACATAGATTTTTTATCTTTAGCATTTATTCTCATTAGTTATACATATTCCATATAAGAAAATGGAAATGGATTTACTATGATTTATAAAACTTCTTTTTGAATTAAGGGTGTTTATGAAATTAAAGCTAATGATATAATGCAAATACAAATACCCCTTAAAGCTCTATCACCTGATTTTTGTTGTTACGTTATATATGTGTAGCTAGTTTTGAATTCCCCTAGTAATATGAGATGCTCATGGTAATAATATCATACCCATGTACCAAATATGGGCATCTTGCTTTATAATATTAGAGGCCTGGATGAGAATGCTAGTTATCAATTCACCTTATTGTATGAATGAATGTCTTTTCTATGTTTCTTTACTCTTGCTTAAGAGAACATATCTAGACCTTTTGCCAGTCTTTCTTTCTTACCTTTAATATATATATATATATACTTTCAACAAAAAATGTGGGAAAGGGGCATTGACAAATTTACTGGACTTCTACGAATCTGTTTAGGCCTTCTTGAAACATATTGATTTCAACGTGGTTCGTTGTGCTGTAATTGCAAGTCCAGGATTTACAAAGGTGAGCAATTATTTCCTGTTTGCTTTATTGGGCTTCATTCATGGTGAATATTTACAAATTTGATAGTGTGTGTTTGCATGTATGTATTATTATTAATAATAAAAAATCATCTTTAGTGGTTTAATAGAAGTGTTTATTATGCCTATATTAAGCCTCTGTTTCTGTTTCAGGATCAGTTTCATCGTCACTTATTTTTGGAGGCAGAACGAAGACAGTTGCGACCTATTATTGAAAACAAATCACGCATCATTCTTGTGCATACAACTTCAGGATACAAGTATAGTTGCTTTGTTTATTTGCATATTCTCTTTTCCTACTCTTTTAGGATGTTACAAAAGCTTCATGAGCAAATTAGAATTAACACAAACACGTGAAGATTGTTGTGCTTGCTGATCAATTAACTGTGGCTTGACTTGCGTAATCTTTCTCATGTGTGATATGCTGGTGTAATATGCCTACCTTTAACAGTTCATTTAACAAAGTTATACACATTATTTGAGGCTGGTGATTAAAATATTTTTGCCATTGTATCTGCTCCATATATAAGGGTTTTGGGTGAATGCCAAGTCTCATGGGTGACTATCAAAGACATCCATTTATTTAGATATTGACTAAACAACATGGCTGCAAACATAGATTAACGCACTGTTGTTTTAAGGATTAACTTTGTTGTTCAATTGCTTGTGTGTACTGTTGTATTTTCTTTATCTTATCTCTTTATTATTTATTATGTGTAGGCATAGTTTAAGGGAGGTTTTGGATGCTCCAAATGTCATGAATTTGATAAAAGATACCAAAGCAGCACAAGAGGTACCATCAAAACCGAATCAGTACCTATCTTTTACTTTTTTGTTTGCAACTACTGAAAAATTTCCGTATTATGTTTACTTATTTTCTATTGAGCGTGGATTAAGCTTTATTCTTTATTTTCCTTCAGGTTCGAGTTATGAAGGATTTCTACAACATGCTTTCAAATGTCAGGTTCTATTTTTTGAGATGCATTTGTTTTACCTTGCCTATTTTTATGATTAGAATGTCATATCATATCCCTATATTTTAATTTCTTCCGAATTAGTTGAACTTTAAAATGAGTTAGAGACACTAAGTTTGGGTGGATCAATAAGATCTTTGCTTAACTTCTATTTGCTCATAGTCATATGCGTAAAAGAAGAGTATTGATCTTTTATACGGTGGCATGATGAATTGGTCTAATAATGATTTTGAGCTAGACGTTTACTTTATCAATTTACATGAGAGGAGTACGTCTTCCATCAAATTTCCTTTCTGTTTTTCATTCTAATATTTTTTTATCATGGGAAACCGTCATTTTCCTGTCTGTACTACAGAAGTACCTTTTCTCTTTTTCTTGTGCACAATGAAGCATTAAAAATCTGCTTTCGAGAGAGAATCAAAATCTAAGGAAGCATCATCTTAGCATACTCATGTTTCTCCCTTAAATTATTGTCTTTGCAACGGTGTAAAAACAGCTTACCTAAATTTTGCATTTTCAGAAATATAGCAAATCTGATTGAATATCTTTGGTGTAAAACAGGATCCATCACGCGCTTGCTATGGAATGAAACATGTTGAGGTTGCCAATGAACGCCTAGCTGTTCAAACTCTTCTCATTACAGATGATCTTTTCAGGTTTGTATGTCATAAAATATTCTGAATGAAAAGACAACATGCTGGATCGTTCTTTCTGATTCATACTTTGGCTTCCCGCATCCTTCGTTTTTGTTTTAATTTAGTCATGTATCTTGTGTATCTCTTGTCCATCCTTGAAAATGGTTTAGACCAAACTTATTTACAAACTACCTTTTACTTCAATTTTTGTTTTATAGAAATATATTTTGGTGTTTACTTTTGAGCCCGTATAGCATCATAACTTAACTTTATCTTTGCATTTTTTTTACCATCCTATTTGTTAGCTTGGGATTTGGAATTTAAGCCAGAAAATTCTCTGTTTGATGTTGTGATGGAGTTGTGTCTTCGCTATATCCTTTTGGTTACAGGAATTCAGATATAGCAACAAGACAGAAGTTTGTTAACCTGGTAAACTCTGTTAAGGATTCAGGAGGATCTGTCCATGTATTTTCATCCATGCATGTCTCTGGAGAGCGTAAGTTTTATTACTTTCATTATTCTTTACTATTTTGGGGAATGAGTGGAGTGCGGGATATTATTTATCCTAGAAATTCATTAACTGGGAATGGTGAACAATTATTGAAAAAGAAGGTAGAAGTAATAAGATTACGATATATAAACTAAAACGTTATCTTCTTTTTTTCTTCCTCTTTTTGTTATTTAGAGCTTCTTCACAGAAGTAAATCAATTTCTGCACAAACATTTATGTTCTAGTTTTCTGTCTGTTTGAAATTGAACATGTCAACTTTATATTGATGGACAGAACTAGCCCAGATAAGTGGCATTGCTGCAATTCTTCGGTTTCCCCTACCTGATCTTGAAGACATTGAGATGTGATGGACAATGTTGGCAAGCATGTTAGTGTTGGCCATGGCTCCTGTGTTTTATACTCGGCTAATGTTGCAACAGTCCCTGAGCACTCACTGCGGATTGCAGGATAATTGAACGAAAGGGTCTTGTACTATAAACGACACAATGCTAATTAATAGTTGCAAGTCATGTCACCACCCAGTGTTCCACATTTTTGGGTGAATTTATCCTTTGTTTTTATGTGTTGAAAATTGATACTTTCCGAGTTCCCATCATGTATATGGATCTGCTGAGTAATTACGATAGTAAACAAAGGGGATAATTGTTGAGATTCAAATGCTTTAAACCTACCGTGGGAGCCAGATCAAATTTGTGGCAACCGTGCAACTGTTTAAAGTAATAGACTAATAGTTAGCTAAATATATTGTTTTTGAAAATGAATTTTGATAATTTTTTAAATTCCTATTTGTGTATTTTTGAAAATTAATATTTAGAAGTACATTCATTCAGTACAACTGTGTTAAGTTTTCGGTAATCAGCAGCTTGTCCCCATAGCAAACGTGGATCACTTCTTACCGAGTTAAATTGTGGCCATTTCTTTCTTCACCTCCATATTTTGATCCTGCACTTCCATAAATATAAAAATTTTCATTTTATCCTTTCAAGATTGTGTAAAATCAAAAGTGTTTTTTGGATTGCCTAATTAGAAAAGTTTTTGAATTATTCAATCTGGAAATCATTATTGGTTTTTAAATTATATAATTTGAAAATCATTTAAAAAAATAGATTGAATAATTTAAAATACATTTTTAAATTGTATAATTTGAAAGTTATTTTTTTTATTTTTAAATTGTATAATTTTAATGGTTTTTGGAATGTACAATTTAAAAGTATAAATGATAACTGAATTTTTTAATTTAAAACTTATTCTTTTAAAAGATTTCTAAATTGTCTAATCCAAAAGTTATTAGTCAAACGCAATTTCATTTTTCATTTCTAAAATTGTTTGTAATTTAAGTTGCCCATCCAATAACTGATAAAGTAGAAAGTTATACTGAATTTTTATTTGTATAATGTTGGGCTTAAGGAAAATCGTACTAAGCTTATTCTAATATTTATTATCTTCACTTTAACATTTCACTTTCAGTGGCTCAGATAACTGATTTAATTAATTCACCTCAAGACATAATTCGAACTAGGATTTTAACAACTTCAGTTTTGAAACTAAAAAGTGAGTGATAGCAACAATTGCTTGTACTATTAATAAAAATTTGCAATTAATGGATGAATTTAAAAAAAAAAATAATCATATTTTGATGTGCTATAACACTTTTCTGTAAAAGCATTTAAACTTCGTATAATATTTCAAAAATATATATTAAGACTTATTTATTTGTTTAAATTAACATTATTCTTAAACCTTAACGTATTAAACTTTTGAGGCCTGGCAAAGCTTGAAGCCAGAAATGCGTTAATGGCCTAAAACTAGCCATGTAGTTATTCTCATATAGTAAATATAGACTATCCTCTTACAGATTGAAGATATTTCCAAAATCAAACAGCTACAAATCAATGACACAATTATCATAAGGGTTACAAGGAAGAAATTTGGAATTTCTAAGCATGGAACATTAAATTTATGATTTTAATTTTAAATATTATATACATAACACCCTCCATGTTAGGGGAAACCAAGCATTGCCCCTAGCCCCTGAAACAGCCATAATGAAAACCATCACATAGACAGAACAAACTAAACACAAGTAGCATGAACTAGAACTGCATGTCTAACAAATAGCTGACGAACCAAAGCACCAGAGCCTGTTCCTTCATCTTCCAACATAACCAAAACAGGTCATACTTGATTCTGAATAGTGCTTTCATGATGCCCTTTGACTTGGCTGCTAGGGAAGTTACTCCAGCAGTCACAGAAGAGCTAAGCAACCAACATAATACTAGGATAGTCATTTGCATGTATCTCCTGAGCAAAGAATGCTCAATTACTCATCTTCATGATTGTGATTGAAATTTGAAACCGGGGGAGCACCTATTAAGAGGTCCATTTGGAGCAACAGAATTTCATTCTGCTCTAAATATATCAAAACCTTCTCAGCTCAATTCCTCTTTGTTTCTTCACTTCTACTTCTAGGAACTGAACCATCCTTCACAGATTGCACTCCTAAAGCATGAGCAAACATTCTCTTTGCAGCTCCCAAGTGCTCCTTTTTCATGTAGTCTTTGTTTACACTTTGCCCTTGTTTTCTATCTTGAGAGGATAGAGGCAACTCTTTGTCAACTGGAGTTTGATCATTCCTTTTATTATGTGAGGATGCATTAGAACTGCTAGTGTTTCTTATTCTGTTGTTTGGATTCCTTCTTAGGTGTAAAAACTCTTCGCAATCTTTGGTGAGATTGGACACTTCACTGTTCTTATGTTGAGCATTCAATTCATCTTTGAGGCCTCTATCCTTCATACTGTCACTAGCCAAGCCATTCTGATTCTTTGTATGAATTCTTTGACCCAGTGCATGAGCAATCATTCTGCGGGCAACCACAGGCACACTCCGAGGCTTTTGTTCACCAGGCTCTTTTACCTCTTCCAACTTCACAGAGAAAATTCGCTCACGGGCAATTAAATAAGCTGCTTTTCTCTCCTCCAATGACTTTGAAAACGATGCATTGTTTGTCTGCGAGACTGAAAGACACATCACACAAATTAAGGCTACCTAACCAGAACATGAACCACATCATAGAAAAATATCCAACTTACTGATAATGGTCGATTCTACATGTTGGTTACTATTGTACATGATGTGCTATGGTAACTACTGATCTAAGAATCAGTAGCATTCATTACCTGGAGAGGCTTCGCTCCTCCTTAATATTTGGTGGGAAGTAACCAGAGATTGAGGTTCATCATCCTTCCATAGGATATCACTAACAAGGATTGGAGGTCTGCAGTCCATCCAAAACAAATGTTATTCGCAAAAGAGGCCATACAATAATTATTGAAATACCAATAAAATAAAGTAATCCACAAACTATGCTAGATATAAGAATAGCAGGAGAGAAACAAAGGGAAGTTCATTTACATGGACGTATCTGGACATCTCTCCAAAATCAAATGACGGTCATCTCCTTCACCAACAGACTCATGTGCAAACCTGGCACCAATTAAAACTATCAAATGAAAGAAAAGTAGAAGCAGATTCAAAACAAAACCAGAAAGGAATTTTGAAATTGACTAAAATAAAGTTCAGGAGTACCCAAATATCTCAGCAAGGCGATGCAAAAGAAGACGGTTGTAGGAGTTCATTGGCTCCAATTCCAAGATCCCATCTGAACTATAGTCAATAAAAACAGATATTAAGAAGCATATTAGATAATACCAGTACCAGAAAAAACTTCCAATCATTGTAAAACAACTATTTAACACACCATGCATGTGCTTAAATGCCACAAAAACTAGCTATAGTCAGATGCCATAAATGACTGACAAAGCTTTAGAGCCATTTTTACAAAATCCCCTTTACACATTAATCAACATACATTAAGACCTTAAGACTATTTATATTGCAAGAAAGCTTGAAAATGCACTATCTGGTTTTAAAATTAATAATTGAATTGTTAAGCTAAAATGTTTGTCATATTTTTTTAGAATGCGGTAAATGAACCCTTTTATTTTGCATACAAGAACCATGCAACAAAATTTAACTATATTGAATTTGAAAACATTTTTATCGGTAACCAGTGTTGTCAACAATGGGATCATGGAAAATTGGGAAAAGCTAAATATCCACTGTATCAAATAGCAGATAGCATTGCATACTAACAGCAAAAGGCACACAGTGGTTGAAATATAATATATATACACATAGAAAAAATAACAGTGGCATATTATAAAATCATATTATAAAAGATTATGCCCTTGAGAGAGATTAAAACAGTCTTTTATAATCTTCAGAGAGAAATTATGAGGGAGAAAACTGGGTTTAGTTTAAAACTCCAAAGGCCAAGTGAATAAACACTAAATAGAATAAAGAAGAGGTCACTTGAGGAAATATGGAAGTGTTTTAAATGGTCACGTGAAAGGTTGCACGTAAGATTACTAAAGTATAGTGAGTCAATTTAAGAATCGAACTCAAACTTAGCCCTCTCTCTTATGATTAACGCAAACCAAACCCAGTCTCCTTTGATTTCATTTCTCCAAACTCACGCACATAGAACTCTCAACATCCCTTGCAAAATCAGATCCACTCTGCCTCCATGGATTCCACCTTTCCAAAAAAGCTGAAAACCTTACCCTCTCCATGGATTCCACCAACCCACAAACATGACACAACATGCAGCCACAACAAGTAACATGACCTTTATGGTGTTTTCTGCAAGCTCCACAATACAACAGTGTTGTGATTGCGTTTTCCCTGAAATTTGTGATGCAATATTGCTTCTCCAATTTTAAAAACACTAATTGCAATAATGTTTTTCCTCATTTCTAACACATTAAATTGCTTTCCATACTTTTAGGGGTCATAAACATACACAAGAGAAACTTTAAAAACATCAAATTGTTTAGAATTATTCCTCCTCACCCCCTCCCCCCTTCCTTTGAAAGGATGTGCAGGGATCCACTGAGTCTTCAAATTTGTCTTTAACCATGCCCTCAAGACAAGTAAAACATCAATACTTGCATTAACTAAACCTGCCACTAATACTCAAGTTAAACACCACACTCAAATTATCTCACAAATGTTACCTAGAATGATCATCCTGAAGAAAGTTAACCAAAACCTCTTCCATCTCGAGAACTAGATGCTTGCAAGGAAGATTGTCCTTAACAAGAAAAGCCAACTCCTCAACCTGAAATACAGAAACGTCAGTGTCAGTTCTAGGACTCAGTTAAAATGTTGAACACAGCAAGGTAAGTCCTTCTAAAGAGATGTTACTTAGCGCCATGCCAGTATAAATAACATAAAGGCCAAGCGAAATCATGAGACATGAGGATATTACATTGACACCACCGAAACTAATGTTCTTAAAAAAGCCCTCAATTAACATTGGGAAAGAAAAAGGAACAACCTTTGTGCTAACACGTATCCTAGGGTTCAGAAATTTGTAACTTCAATATTTAGCAATGCAATTGTTACGACCTTGATAGATAATACAGGGAAAAGGGAAGTGCATGGCAGTTCAAGATTGAAATCCATTTGAGCACCATCCATTATATAACTATAGATAGAAATAAACAGAGAAACGTAAAAGCATACCATGGCGAATTGGGTCATACTCATGTCGAAGGATTGAGAAAAGTGAAGGGCTTTAGGGTTTAGGGTTCCCAAAATTACAAAAATTTGAAATTGCCTACTCTTCACTTCCAGCGTCAGATTTGTCCAATGATAGCAGCTGGTGCCCTTCCTTCTTTTATGAGAATTGTTTTTTTTTTTTTTATCTCAAACCTTTAATACTTTTATAATTCAAGGGAATATAATATCTTTTTGAGATAAGATGAAACATTCTTTTTGACATTGTAAACCTAAATAATTATTTAGTATTGTGATTAGTTAAGTGTTTTCACCTTTTCAATATAGTATTTTCACTTCTCTATATTTGCATTTTCACCAAATCTTTTACACAAATCTTCCTTCAACTATTTTTTTTTTACAAACTCAAACTGAAACATAATTTTTCAAATGAACAATTAGATGAAAGGACGGGATTAAAAATAAATAATCCAATAAAAAATATAGTTCAACACTTTTAAAAATTGTCAAATAACTTTTGGGAAATACTTCTAAAACATCTTTTTAACATTTTGAGTTTTCTTTATCTTTTGAATTAAATTATTTCATCTTTTCTTTGATTTTTTTATACCTTTATCACAATTTAAACTAATTTCTCATTCCCATTGTATGAGTATCAATTATCTATGTTTCTTACAAAACAATGGAATTATTTTATCCTTTAGTCAATTTTAATTCTTTCAGATCTTCATTTAATTTAACCAGATTAATTACACATTAAAATATATTAAACACAAAAATTATTAATGAATTTTAATTGATTTAAGTTATTATTTATATTTAAACATATTTAATGTTATGATTTTATTAAATTTTATCTAAATTATTTTATGCATATACATTTTAATGATATGATATGAATAATATTTTTTTATAGATAATTGTAATCATAAAATTTATGTATTCACATTGTTACGTGAATGCATAAATTTATGAAGGAGAAAAATATCTTTTTGGTGTATGTAATTTTTTAAAACTTCTCTTTGATTACTGTACTGTTAAATTAATAAGCTTTTAAAAAGATGTAATTTTAAATTTTTATACTTAAGTTTAATTTTTAGTGCTGTTTTTTTTACCGTTACAAGAGTAAAGAAAATTTGACTAAAATTGTTTAACCCATCTCAAGAGGAAAAAAAACCTAATAGTATATTTAGATGGATATAAAAAATTTAAAATACTTTACAGTAAATCATGTTGAGTAAGAAATTTCAAAAGAAATTAAATTAGATTACTTAAAATAGAGAATTTTAAATTTTATTTCAAAATAGTAAGAATTTGAAATTTTTTATATTTTCAAAATAGTATATCTTCTTTTTATATTCTTCACACTTAGAATTAGTTGAGGGATGCTGAAAATTAAAACATTGTTAGAATATATATTTTTCGATTAAGGTTCGGATCTGCCGGAGGTGGCAGATATCCTTCTTTTCTGAGGACCTTAATGATAATAGATGTCAATAAAAACATCTAGTTCATATCCATTAAAAAGTACTATATTGAATATAAACAAAACAACTTTACAAGGAAAATAGAAACAATAAAACATAAGTAAATTTATGTCTTGAATCTTTAGAAAGTTCATCTTTTAGGTGCATTTTGAAAAAAAAATTAGCGTGCATATTTCGAGAAAAATTGATCTTGGGTTAGCTGACAACGAGTACGAGCTTTGTGGTACCAAACATTCTTTTTCAGCTATCTGAGTATCCGACGCGAGCCTTATGACGCAGGACGTGACCTAATTAAAAATTGTCTCCTTTCTTTTTTGTTTTTATTTGAAATTTTTTATTAATTTTTGAACTTTTATTATTAATAATTACCTTTAGTTGTTATATTTGATTGTTAATACAATTTGTATTGGATTTAGTGAATTAAAAAAGAATATTTATGTATTAGGTATAATCTTTGAATTTGGAATATATGGAATGATTATGAAAATGTGGAGTATATTGAATGAGTTTGAAATGGATTATATTGAGATAAAGTGAATATAGAGTTTAATAAAATTTTATTGATGTGAAAGGTATGAATGTATAATGTGAAAAATATGAAATGGTGATAGCGACATGAAAAGAAATATTATTTTAAGATTGATTAATATGTGCATTTTTGGAAAATTTGATCAATAATGAGATATTCTGACTTTATTAATACATTATAGTTATATAAATGAAGATTACCAATCAGTGAAAGTTGAAGGATTCATATTACTTGTAGTAAAAGATTGATAGAATATGCATGTATGAAAACTAGGTTTAAAATTTTGAAAACTAGGTTTAAGGTTTTGAGGTTTGAAATAATAACTTATAAAAATATATAGAATGGTAGTATGACAAGTAGTGAGTTCTTTCAAAATTAAAATCAAATGTCTATATATGATATATTTTGTGACATGAGAAATTGGTTGAGTTATTGTAAAAAATTAATAATTATAATGTGATATATGAAATGAGTTTAAGAAAGCTTATAAGGCTGCGGTTTTTTTTTTAAATGAAAACTTACATTTATGATTTTATTTTTTAAAAATTATCTAATTTACCCTATACTTTCTGTATGCTGTTTTGTTTAAAAATTTGTACCCAATTTTTAAAATACAGTAACATATGTCATGGACAGTTCGTTATCATTGGTGTAGGTTTTAATTTCTCGGATAGATTGGGATAGATTGGTATACACAGAAATCAAAATCAACTTCGTGATTGTAACTCGTCATAAATATGACCGAGTAATCGGTTATATATTATTCACAAGACGAGGACCGGATAAATGAGAGGGTTATGAGATGCAAACTTAGGTTGAGCCTTGCACTTGCTAACCATTCAGGATAGAACATGTTTAACTAGATAATTCCACCGAAAACTTTCCTATAATATTATGAAAGTAATTACGTTACATGTAAAATGTTAATGGATTGACAACCTCCCCCCCTCCCCCCCCAAAAAAAAAAAAAAAAAAAAAAAACCCCCCAAAACATCTTTTAAAAAAACAAAAAAAAAAAAAATAGAAAAAAAAAAATATATTGTGTGGTTG
>Ga0099824_1006642_pt1 | contig 15755 bp, 8 predicted proteins | sample SiratrowhiteBW_FD_76837 | JGI IMG/M metagenome (GOLD analysis project Ga0099824, IMG submission 76837) | Root nodule microbial communities of legume samples collected from California, USA - Siratro white BW | ecosystem: Host-associated > Plants > Roots > Nodule | place: USA: California...
AGATGTTGTGGATTTATTTTTTTTTTTTTTTGTCCCTTTTTTTTTTTTTCCCTTTTTTCTCCCTTTCCTTTTTTTTTTTTTTTTTTTTTTTTTTTTTTTTTTTTCCTTTTCTCATTTTTTACAAAAAAGTTAAAATAAATATTACTGTTTCCATTTCATATGGTTTTGTTAAGGTTGAATATTCAATATTGTTATGAAATTAGTTTTAAGAATTGGTAAGGTATTTTCTGAAAAAAAATGTAATTTTTATCATTAATTTTTATACTTATAACTGATAAAAAAATTGTTAGAATCTCATTGCAATATAATTATTATAAAAATAATAAAATTATGGAAAATTTTAATTTCTAATAAGTAGACCGTTGATAATCTTAGTAGTTGGATGTAATGATTGCAAAAGAAAAATGAAATAATAAATATTATGATAATTAACTGATAAATTAAAACAATAAATCATGAATAGTTCAAACGTCAAAGGAAGTTGTGGGTGTAGTTTGTTTGGCGGATGCGTAGGAGGTGGTGATTTGGCGTAGTTTGAACTATTATGTCCCCAAAATTAGAAAGTTAAATATTTCAGCCAAATTTCCTTAAATTAAAAATTATTATAGCAAATGTCAAATCTCAATCCCACTCATGCGGAATTGCAGACAGATTTTTTAATAAAATTAAAGAACAGTCAATTGTATGTCATACGAAAATCGAATTAACTGAGCAAAGTGCAAGTTTTACCACAGCATCTAACAAACCATGTTTCTTTTTTCATCTCAAAGGAAATTTTGAAACACTGGTCACAGTCCTAGAGCTGAAAACCAAACCAGAACTCATGATTGAAATTTTATCATACCATCTGGCTTCAGTGATTTCTTGATGTTATCAGACATTTCTTGATGTGGTTATCAGATAGTCCGTCCACCAAATAAATTTCAAATGTTGTCTAGTTACGCCTACCTTTGACTTGTCTGCTGCATATGGCGATAGTTTGCAGGACTTGCTATTTTCCAGATGGTAGGATAATAAGATTTTGACTTGCTCAAGACAGAAAAACACACCAGTCCTTTGTTTTAACAAAGACCACACGTCAAAGTTCTATAGTACATAGTTCCTAAATACAAAATACAAAACCAAGTTTAGACATAGCAGAAATACACATAACTGGAGTTTCATGCTTTTATTTTCACACAAAGATAGACACACAATTGTCTTCTGCTTCAGGGTATCGAGTCATTAGTTGTACCATGTCAAAGACACTCCGGTGCAGAAGGACAAATTAATACAGGTACATTGAGCCAAGGATGAGTTGCCTACAGTTACAATGAGCCAAGGATGGATTGCCAAAGTATGAGCCAGGGATGAATTGCCTAGACCAGATGCTAGGACGATCCTACAGAACGAAACTTGTCACAGTTGACACAGCCAACTGAAATAAAGCTTCTTCATCTGGTCTCGTCAAGGACGGGGTTGGTGCATCATCGAAGAACCAAACCCCCCTTTGATTCTATGCCAGTCAAACTTTAAGGTTGCAGCAGTTACCTGCTGCTGCACCCCATTTGGTGGGGATGATCATACCACGCCCACCATCTATCATGTCCACCAGAGTGTGGACAGAAGATCCAAAATGATTGAGGGAAAATCTGTCAAGACCTCCCCGCGAATACATGCTAGTCACTTCTGAGCCCGAAATATTTGGACTGCTGCCATTAGTCTCTTTTGATGAATTCAAAGTTCCAGCCTCAGACTGAAGGAATTCAGAACTCTGAGAACCACTGGAATGCAATTGTTCACCAACAGTTTTTTCACGCACTTCATTTCCAGTTTTTCCGTTTCCATTAGCAGATTTCCTTGTGTTCAAGAAGCGACCTCCACATCCTCTTGGTCGCCGCATTGCATGGAGATGGCGCGATTCATGCATATAAGGCTGCAAGACAGATTTATAACTCAAATAACTACAAGAGTTAAAAGGAAATAGTACTGTTTCACAAGTAATCAATGTCAGTGATCAGCATAGAATGCGAGTGATTGGATTCTTTAATACAGAAACACCTTAGTGATCAAATTTCTTCTGTTAAAAGAATTTTAAACGTACTTGATATCATAATTCATTGTCATATTATTTATGCCTGTTAAAATCACAAAAGAATAGAAGTGTATAGCTGAGATCATCTAAGTTTGTGAAGCTCATTTAACAATTTAAACTTTTATGTCTTTTCTATTTCTCTCATGAGAATTGGTGAAAGAAAAAGAAAATGAATAGTTGAATGAGTGATTCATATAAAAAAATTGCACAAATTCATTCATGTATAGTATGATACTACGATACAAAGTCACGTAAGATTCATCTTATGATATAAATTGATAAATAGTCAAATCCAATCCAATGGTAGGTTTTGAACTGTGAATCATAAGATTTGAACAATTATGATAGCTGCAGCATGCACCTAACAATTTTGCCATGGGTATATAGTACACGCTACTTAAAAGAAATAATCCACCACTTTCTACAAAAGTTAGGCCAGAGACCCTATCATAAGTCATAACTACTTTGTTTCAAGGCCAGTGAGGCTGAGGCTACAATATGTTCAATAGTATAAGATGAAAAAAAATATTTGGGATACCTTGCGACATTTAGTCAATTTGTGATGAAGTACAGCTTTGGCACGAGACTGCCTACGCCTAATGATTCCATGGTACTGCTTAGCATTTACGTAAATTGGTCCATCATCAGATGTCATGTTAAGTGGCAGCATTATACGTCCCTAAATTGTTACAGATGGTACATAGATAATTTAGTAAACAGAGAAAGATTACATTATATTACCAAATGATAACTAAAGGCAAAAGCATAGTGAGAGCAAGTATAAGCTTGGTGAAGTAAAAGACAAACCGAAATTTGAGGTGCATAAGCTGAGAAGAGCCCATAAAATTGATCCGTATAAGGATATTTTGCACATATCTACAAAGGGAAGGATACCAAGAAAAAGCAAATATGTTTAATCACACAAATAAGAAATGCTGAAATATCAAAGTGGTTACTTTTGAGAGAAGATTTCACCATGGGCTGACTAAATCCTATCTCAAAACGAGAGTGAGAGTCAGCTAGTGATGGCTGCAGCGATATGGTTGTCTGAAGCGTTTGTGCATCATCTGACATTTTGCAATCATCTGAAGAAGAAATATCTTGAGGGTTACCACATGAAAGTTGACATGTCAAGTACAGCAAACACTGTCACTTATAACAAATGAAAAACAAAAGCAGAGTAGTTTTCTAAACAATCAACAATTCTAGAGGAGTCTGTGATAGAATTTTAGATTCAGAATTTAATCCACGAAAAATTCAGTTTCAAGAGTATTGGAAGCTAGCACATGGGCCTAAAGGGATAATCTCATTTTATCTGTCTTACAATTAGACAAACAGCATTTTGATGAGCACAATCTTAATGGAATTTTGGAAGACAGCGTGAGAAGAGAGAAGAGGGGATCAGAATAATTCTTCATGCAGGAATTGGCTTCATCCATAGTACCAAAAATTTGAAAACAGTAGTTTAATACTCTCTGTGGTTGAATGTGTTTCTGCTACTGTGTGTGAAAGTGCGAGATGATATATCTTATTAATGGTCTTCCTTCTGAAGGCTATCAGTTGCTAGAATGTTTCGAGTTTCAATCATCTCAGCTAAACATATTGATTATCTTAGCTTAAATACACCAGCAGTCTCCTTTGAGGTGCCTTTGGAAAGCGGTTTCCTCAAAATTCAAGCTAATTAAGTACTGAAATACCGTCCACAGATTTTTTTTTTTAAAATCAATGATTTGTTCCCTATAGTTTTCACTCAAAATTCAATTTAGTCCCTATAGTTTAAATTTTAAAACCATTTGAGAAAATCCCTACAGTTTTCCAATAATGGTAATCAACCATGTTTATTGGATTTATTCTCTGTTTAGAGTGAAATTATTGAACTACTCTATGACCATTTTTGCATCGTTTGAAAATTATAAGGGACTTTTTAAAGGGTTTTTGGACTGTAGAAACCTCATTGAGTTTGGAGACGTACTACGGAGACGATGTGAGTACGTTAACATTTTCATTTCATTGAGAAAAGGGGTAAACTCTAAAATGTCGTCTGCAATGTTTTCAGTGAGATCATTTTTTATTTTACTTTCACCAGTTCAAGTCAATAAGCACAACTAATTACACTCTAACGTTAGTAAATCAAGAAGAAAAATTAAGTTGAAGTCCTTAGATCTTTCATATGCATAATTTATTTCCTTGTGGTGATGGTGGTGAGTGGTGACCCACCATTCTGAACATCAAGCTTCCGTTGTAGGCATATCATTCTTCTTTCAATCGAAAATAAGTTCCAAAACAAAGGGCCAGACCCACATATTGAAGTTCTTTTACCATGTTATGCGTTCATGGCAAAAAATAAAACTAGTTGGCTGTACACATATTTGTTGCAAGGTAGCTTTTTTAGCCATCCAAAGTTTAAGAAGAAATAAATAACTTTTTGCTTTTTCTTTGATTTCTCAAACTATGTGCAGCTAGTATGTGTTTGTATAGGCATTTCCCACCGAAGGACATTTTTAGGAATCAAACCTTACTAGAAATATTTGGTAGATTCACACGTTGAATGGATTTTCAACCATTTTTCATCAACACACCCCTAAACTGATATCTGCAGCTTCTCTCCCTTTAGATTTTCCCAACATAATTATGATATCATTAACTTTTCCTTTATCATAAAAGTACCCTCACATGATATCCATCTCCCAAAATGTTATGGCAAAAAGATGCACAGGAACTAGTTGTAGTGATATCTATGTATATTACTCATAACAACTTCATCAATAGTTAATTTCAATTACTATTTTGGTGAAAACGCATTTAACTAAGTTGTACAACTTAACCAGAGAGATACATCCAAAACTAAATACCTGGAAAGATGGTAAACTGAGTTGTATGTCCTTTGCCCAACACTTGTTCAGTTCCTCTTGCCGAAGGCTTAGTGGCAGCATGTTGGTCTATGCAGTTAGGAAGCTCCAATGAAAAGGGTTTCATTTGGCCACAAGACTCACCCCCATGAACAGGTTGAGATCCAAAAGCACTCCACCAGGGTGCTGAAGCTGCAGATGACAAGGCCCCCACAAAATTGGGTGCATTTCCTTCATGTTCTTTAAGATAAACAGTTTGCATCGCCATATACGCCTCCAAAATATGATTTCTGAGTTAATCGTATTGGTGTGTAGAAAAAAACTTCCTGTAACCAAGCAAGGATGGAATAAGGCCAAGGGGAAGATACAAATATACAGTTCTAAAAATATCATTTTTTCCAAGAAAGAAAAAGAAAAGAGGGGAGAATCAGTACATAAATAGCGTGTACCTCAGATTTTTTATTCAGTCTTCAGCATAAACATCAACAGAGAGGAGCTGAATTGAAATATACATCAAAAGACAATTTCAAATTCCATGTCGTACCAATAAACAACTGTAATACTAATAACACACAAAATAAGTTAATTAGAGTATTCTAGAAAGGCAAAGTAATAATCAGAGAAGACCTTAGAGCTTGAAAGGGGACACAAAAGTGAAGATAATTAGAAGAAGACAAAAGAGAGATGGGAATTACAATCAAGAAAAGCACATCCCAACAACTATCCCAACAGAAAAGTACAAACAATAAACTAGATAAGAGCATACATACCAAGTACAAAACTCAGATACATAAACCAACCCGAGCTAGAGATACAAGAAGAACCAAAAAAAAACAAAATAAAACACACACACACACCCCATGAAACAGAAAAGTCAAGTTCCAAGGAGTTTTTCATTTTTATGAGCATCAAGTTCCAAGGAGTGAGTTGACAATAACCGTTAACTCCAAGAAGGAGAAGAGACTAACATATGAAACTCAGTGATTATAGAGAATGAAGAAGGAGTAGCAGCAGCATCGAATCCTACGCAGAAATAGAATTAACCCCATTAGATTGGAGTGATGTCGGTAGAATATGAAGCAAAAGTAAAGGAGAGAGAAAGTGGAAGTGAAGAGAAAGAAGGGAGATGAAAGCGTACAAGTGTAATGGAAAATAACACGCCAATGAGCTTTGGTTTTCATGCACACCAAGGTCCCTCCACCACCTCCTTTTAGTACTATGCCACCCCTTCTTTAATATTATTTTATTTTTCAATGAATTATGCCATCACTAACTGCCACTAATACTAATCTTTTTTGTAGTATCTTACATTCATTATACTTGCTTTTCTACCTCTCTCTTCTCATCTCTCAGTTTCTAAAACCCAAAATAGGATGGTGGACAAGCTGTGGCAATATTTTAAGCACTACCCTCTCTATTTGTGGCAATGTCCCTTAATTTTATATTCTCACTAATGCAAGTTGAGGAGGCACCTTATGCTAAGTTTATAGATATTTGAAAATGTGGTCCTTTCTTGTGTTGTGGAGTGTGTGCATGCTTATTAGGCTTTGGTTTGGTCCATTAGACATTATACTATTTTAGTTGCACACATACCCTTTGATTGCCCCATTTTCGTATTCACAAAATTTGGTTGCTCAAGAAAATTGTCTAGATCTCCCATTTTTCTTTAGTGAATAGAATTGTTGTTTCCAACACTCAAAAAGTTTAACCGTTCACGCCCTTCGAAAATTAAATTGACTTAACTACCTTAAAGTTATCTATCACTTTCGTTTGTTGCACTACTTTTATTCATATTTGTGGGACACCAAACCATATATCACCCTTTCTTGGTTTTCCCCGAGCATCCCGAGTTAAAGACTTGCTTATGCATAATCATTATTTTAGTAATGTACGTCTTATGTGTTGTTTGTGTAGTATCTTATTTTCTTAATTAAAGAAAAATAATTAGTTGGTCGTCTTATTAGAATCCAACCACTAAATAAATCACTTAAGAATACGAAGAATCCAATTCAAAAATTTAATGGTGGTATGTTAGGCATTTAAGTGTTAGTCTAAGTCTTACATTAGGTAGAAAAGAAAAAGTTGAGTCATATATAAGAAAAAAGATTCATAAACCTAATGCTTTTATGGTTTTTGATTAAAGGTTGTATCCTTTTCTTTGGCTCATTTCTCATTCTTAAGATATCTTCCGGTTATGTCTCTTCGGATTCTCCCAACAAGTTCTATCTAAGTCCCAAAAAGACCTATAAACAAAACCTTGTTAGGTATCCAAGTGTGAGTCTAAGTCCCAAGAAGACCCATAAACAAACCTTGTTAGGTATCCAAGTGTGAGTGTAAGTCCCAATAAGACCCATAAACAAACCTAAGATTGGATTGAATGTGGTATTTGGCCAACATGATATTGAACAAACTTAATAAAATATTAAATAATAATTGAATAGTATATAAAATGATTTTAAATAATATAATTTCATGAAAGTTAAATAAAATATTATTATATTGGTTTTTGATATTCAAATATGTGCCTTAAATAAAATATTAAAATATACATAAAATTTCAAATAAATATAGATAATGGAAGGAATCGAAAGACCTATGTTATATTATTCAATAGTTTTTAATTGGGTTTTTTTTTCAAATCTCTATTCGAAATAAATTATGTTAATATAATATATTAAAACTTGACGTAATATATACTTTTTAAAGTATACCGAATACTAATAATCCAATTATTTTATTATTGTTTTTTACATAGATAATTGTGATTTTATTTAACGGCTGGATTGATAAAATTTATTTTTACATAAAATCATGAATTATATAATATTTGATAAAAGTTACGCGGATGTAATTTGATTTTTTTTTTCTTTTATAATACTTCAATTTAAGTTTTATCATTATTGAATAATATTAATTTACAACAATAAGTTTATATCTAAAAAGGTAAATAAGTTTTTAATGTCTATTAAATTTACCAATATTAATTGGCACTTTAAAAAAATCAGAGATTTTTATACCAAATATTTAATAAATATGTAAATTTGTTCACGACAGTCTATCACTATTGAATTATGGTTATTGACACGGTAATTTTGATAGTAGAGCATGTTAGCATATCTGCAAATATCTCATTTTTATCTTATCTTATAAATATTTGAATTAAGTTAAAAAAATATTTTTTTTTTTTACTGATTTGACAAATTCTATTCTACTATGGTCTATGGTTTTAGAAATAACATAGAGATCACTGGATAAAACTTCGATTTCAGTGATGAAACTAAATGGTTCAGAAATAGCATGGTACAAACAGTGAGTACAATAAAAAAGAAAACATTTACACATCTAGAAATCCACCAACAACGCGAACAAGGAATAATACTATTTATAGTGGATATTCCCGAGTTTTTTGATCTCTTTGGATTTAGCTTTCACCATAACACTTTCGTACCAGCATTGTTACATTTTCAATAAATTGTTAGATAGAAACTATTGTAATTTGCTTAGTTGGCACGGGTAAACAACCACCAAGTGTTATTATACAAGGAAATTAATTTGGAAAGCATAAGAGAAAAATAAGTGAGGTGATGAGTTGTTATCATATTTGATTAATTAAATTCTTCGTGTTCTTATCTGGATTTCATGATGAAATAACGATGATGAATATTTGACTATTGGCACTATTAGTTCTTTGAACTCTAAATCCCTAATCTCCTTTAACCTAAGATTTATAATGTTAAAATATTGTAAAGGGTAAATGGTTTATATAATATTCTTAGGAGTTGTGTGAAGAAGCCATTTGAATCTTAGCCACATGTGTAGATTCTGTTCCCTCCACCCTATTATTCAACTTCATTTTCATTAGCCGGCTATGTTGTTTGTTTTTAACATGTTCCATGAAAACATGTTTTCTAATTTAGGTAGCTCTCTAAGATAACTGTTGAGCAAGACCTCCTTTTTCATCTTCCTTTCTTACTTCTTTTTCCTTCTTTTTATTATAAGAGGCTTTTCAACAAATAATTGTACACTATTTAAGTGCACCACTCACCAAAAAGACACGTGTGAAGAGAACCGGAAAGGAGGGAAAAATCTTACAGAAAACAAGTACAAGAAAGGACCACAAGTTATTATCCTTTTGTTGGGGTTGTCTCAGTCCCCCTCTCAAAAAGAATATTCAGTTATTGCTTTTATTTCTTTATTGGTTTTAAGATGGGATCAATGGAAATGCTAATACTAATTATCTTCATTATTCTGTCCTACTTTTAGTCAAGAAATTACTATATATGTGGATCTCTATTATCATCTCATTAGGTTATCTGTTCTTTCTAATTTGTTTTTGTTCGTTACTTGAGATAATTTTCAAGATGAAATTGCTGAAACAGTCCTAAATTTTTTTTACAAAATCTATAATCATTAATGTATCGAAATTAGGGGTGAAAATGAATGCTTTTGATATATTTAAACATAACTTTTGTTAAAATCACAAAGTTTGAAGTGTATAAGTATTTATTAAATATAAAAGAAAATGTTTTATTATATGATTTTTAAAAACCTATTGAGTTTATTGTAGTATTATTGGTCTAAATAAGTTCGTTAATAATATGTAATATAGGTATTATGTGTTGTGTGTGTGTGTATATATATATATATAATTATGTATATACAATAATATAGTAAATTACTTATTTAGAAACCTGTTTGTAAACTCTTTAATTAAGATAAAATGTATCCTTTAATATTTTTACAAATTTGACATTAGATCAACATATTTAATAATTAAAAATAAATAAATGAGTAACTTTAATACATTATAGTAAATTTAATATAATAATATCAAAAATTTATAATTTATATTTACTTTAATTAAATAATTTGATAAATTTTAAAAAAATGAATAATCTTAAATTTTTTTATCAACTAAACTTTCATATAATTTTAGATGCGACTTATTTTCTAAAAATATATTGTGAAAGTCTAATAATGGAGGAGGTGTTACACTCGTATGGGATTATTTTCATTTTCTTTTTACTCCTATATATAATACACATTTTTTTACAATATTTTTTTTCCTAACGTAATTTTTAAAAACAAAAAAAATTAGTAGTGTTTCAACTTCAGGTCTATTGAGATAATATCTCTAGTGTCAATCACAACATTCGAGATATTATCCATTTTGAAATTCAAAACTCTGTCACGATTTTATCCTTAAAATACGCCTAAGTAGGTTAAGAGAGGAATGTATATATAAAATGACATTTGTCTTAACTTTTAAGCAATATGAGACTATTGAATGTACCAGAACAAGCCTTAGTCGAGCGCTAAGGGAACGAGGTCCTCACAAACAATGCTAATGTTCTGACCTCAAGTCCGTTAAGATAACATCACTCGCAAACAATGCTAATGTTCTGACCTCAAGTCTGTTAAGATAACATCGCTAGCATCCCATATATTGTTCGCTATGGAACTCAGAGCTCAATTTGGTCTTTAAAAGGTATAGGAACAAGTGGTATCTTCAAAATTATATATATATATATGTATATATATATATATATATATATATATATATATATCCTTATTGGTTATAAACATATGTATATCATACATCATTATTTTTTAATATAAACTTTTTATGTAAGTTATTTTTAATCTTTTTGTATTTAATTTATAAATTGATATAAAAAGAGAAGAAGTTTTAACCTAGTTAATAACTGATATAATATGTGGATTTCTACATTATTAATGATTGTTATAAGTGACATTAATGATCTAGTGGGTAAGTTAGGTGAGGGGAGAGTTACAATTAAATAGTGACACTTAGGCTATCAAACTCTTAAATAGGAAAAGTTGCATATTGGTTATAATTTTTGATTTAGTAGTATCACTGGATCCAATAATTAGTTTCAGAGTTAAGGAATTTAATTTCCAATGAGATAATTATTGAATAGGAGATTGTTACAAGTTGTACAGTTATCTTGTAGGGTAAATTAGGTGGATTAAGTCACAATCAAATTATGACATTTGCACTAATAAGCCTATAAAGAGTTGTATCTCTAATACAAATATAAAGAGTTGTCGCCTAATCCATATAACAATGAAACTTTTCTATATTAATCATGTGTTTAACTGATATTAAGTGAAATATTTTTAAATAAATATATTATATTATTTTAAATTTGTTGATATACGAAGAACTATGTTCAGAAACTTAGTAATCATATTTATAAGAATGTTAACAAACAAATTCTTTGCATCTAAAAGAAAAATGCACGAAAATTGTTCATATCTAAAAATCTAAAATACAATAAGCTAGAATTTAGGAGAGTACAAAATTACAAATTAGAGTGTGAAGAGTAATATTTAAGTATATTTGAAATAAAGACTGAGTGTATAAGAAATTAAAAGCAAAGAGCAATTATAATAAAAATTGTAAAACATAGAGTAGTGGTGACAACAACAAGAAAGTCAAATAGAAGAATAGGCATTATGAGAAAAAAGGAAATTGGTAGCACTATGTACAGGAAGAGAATACATTCATGAAAATACAAACAAAAGAAAGTGAGAACTAAGATAACGAAAGAGTAAAGACATTTATAAGAAGAGAAGAGGGAGTGAAAATTAAGAATAATATAATACGTACTTCCTTTTTTACTATAAAGTAAAATATTCATGACTTTAAATAATAACATATGCCTACACAACATAGATTATCATATTAATTATATAATTAAAATATCTTATATCATACGATATAATTTAAATCTAAGAATGATTATGCTTATAAATTTATTTCACTTTGACCTTCAATGTCGTGTTTACTTGTTTTTAATGTTATATTTAGATGTTTTACTATATGATATATTAATTAAGGGCAAGAAGATGAATCATATATTATGTGATACTTTCCTATTTGTCTTGTTTTTTTTTTTAATATTAGATATTAATTCTTATTTTAGTTTAAAATTTGTTTTTAATTTTAATTATATTATTTTTATTTGGATAGTGTCACAGTTTACAAAAACATATACCAAGATACATTTTTAATTACATTAATTTTTAATTTAAATTTGATTTTGACTGAATTGATTGACCGAAGAAGGTGAAGTGTTATTATATATAAAAAAATCACTATGATTATACATATTTTACAATTTTATTTGACAATCTATTACTAATATATATAAATATAAAGAATAACTAGACATGGTCTAAACTTTAACGAAAATTAGTATAAATTTATTATTATTTTTCTCTCTCGATAATTGAGTATTTAGACACTTTTAGTAATATTTACTAAAAATGTCTTAAGTTTTACCCAATTCCTTTTATATAAAGTAAACATGTTACATTTGGCATGTTATTTATTTATTATTTTTTACTTTTTTTCTCGCCATTCTTTTATGTTTCAGATTTCAAATTCACATTATTTTTATTTTTATCTTTAATGGAATATTGTATAAAGGGAGATATAATGACAAGCTAGATATCTTAATCCTCAATATACATTATTTATATATATATATATATATATATATATATATATATATATATTATAATTAGAGATTTATTATATATAATCATAAAAAGGTTTACATGTTGTTGTGAAATAAAGGAGTTAAAACAAGTTTAAATTTGTGAACTAACTTGATTCGTCATATATTCAAGTTAGTTGAATTGAAAAAAATAAATTTTTTTAAATATGAATTAGAGTAAATTCAGTTTTATTTACCTATAAGTTAAATGAGTTTAAGTCAGGTTACTGAGTAGATTAAGTGGTAAATGACCACCACTAATTATTGTTTTGATTATAATTGTTTGTTACTTTTAAATATATATATATATATATATAATACTTTTATATATTAGAATATTGTTCCGTAATATTTAAATGCTTAATTTACTTGTTTGTTTAATTATATAAGTTGACACTTTGATTTTGATTTATTATCTTTATAAATTTATAATTATTTTCTAATTGTGATTAATTTTTGGTGAAACATGTCAAGACTTTGATTGTACTATTATAAATACATAAGTTCACTCAATCCATTTTGATTATACTATAATAAATACATAAAAAATAAATTAAAAAAACAAAACATGCTTAAGCAACACCAATATATGGTGGGTCAAATTAAGTTACAAAATTTATAGTTCACCAAAAAGTGAATTGGATTAAGTTGGTTTATTTTTAACTTAATTCATGATAATTTTTATAAGCGGATTTGACTCACTTTAATACTCCTATTATGATGTGAGTTTTGAGGGAAATCTAACATTGAAGAAGCTATTCTAAAATGAAGAGTTAATTTGAATGTTTTTCCTATATTTCAATAAATCTTTTAGGTGTATAAGAGATTTAGATAGTCGTATATGATAAAAAAAAGTTTATAATTTATTTTCTGTAAAAGTTAAATGTTTTTTTTTTATAAAAAGTTGTTTTGAAAAGATTTACGATTTTATTCTTATAAAAATTGTAGAAGAGATTTTGTAATTTTCTATTAACAAAAATTATACATTCAATAATAAAATACTTTCGTATGAATATAGGATATGAGATATCCAACCATGTTAAATTTTACTATATACTATTATTTGTGGATGTGCTTTGGTTAGAAAAGATTACTTCGTGTAACGTTATTTTTCACAAAAGAAAACATGATATCACCATAAAATCTCGAACTAATCCATTCATCACAGATAGTTGAAGATAAGATCAAACCAACCAATTATGAAATATCGAGAACTTAATGTCCAATAATAGTAAACCAAATTGCATCAGAACACAACACAAAAGTATAATCATGAAAATATAAGATGATCTAACGAAACATACAAAAAGAGAAACAAGATCATGCATACTTCGGTTTCAATCAGTAAACAAGATGCGGTTTACCAAAAAATTAGTCCATAAAATGGATGAAAAATAGAGCGGTTTGGCATGGTTAAGACCCACTTTGTTGCTAATCATTCTCTGCAAGCCTACTTCTAATCAACGCTTGAAGGAAAATTATCTTCTTACAACACGGGATTCAATGGTGGGAAAAGCTTTAGAAAATTAAGATTCATGCTTGTGATTTTTTTCTTGTTGGGTTCTTATGATTATCACTAGAGTTGGATAGCTTTTGGATAGGATTTGTGGGTGTTATGGACACAATTAAAATACAACAGTCGTGGAATTGATTGCGTGCATGATTTCAAAATGCTGTTTTCCCTTTTTCATAGTAGTGTGTAATTGCCTTTTGGAATGTTTAAAATAGTGTTTTAACAAGAAGACAAAAAGCTAGTGTGTACGGGTTATTATTATAATATCACTATACTCAAATCTTAATTTTTTTTTTCAAACAAATAAATTTAAATTACATATTTTATCATTAAATTGTACTATTTTGTAAATTTTACTGTTTAAGTTTACTTTTTTCCTAGTTTGTAATAGAATGATACATGTCACGGATTTTTTTTTTTTAAAAAGAGATCAAAACAACTTAAATTTACCAAAAAAGTATTAAAATGATGTTGTTTTTAACGTGTTATTATTTGCTAAAAATTTATAAGTGAGAAAATTATATTAAGAGATAAGTAGGAAAAATAAAATAAAAAAAAATATGGGCGTGGATAGGAGAAGAAGAGTTGATGAAGTAGAGATGTGTGTGCAATAACTTTACAGAAAGAAGTGATTGCGTTGTTAGATCCAATAAATCCAATATTGAAGCAAACGAAGAACATTGTTGTTGTTAGTGATTGCTGTTTCATTCATCCCTTTTATGCATTTGCATGTAATATATTATTATATTTTGATTATTTAGGAAGATCTACTAGATCTTTTACTTATGATGAAAAGGCAATTATAGAGTAGAAGACCCAATCACACTCTCCCAAGTGCCCCACGACAAAAAACGAATATTCATCAATCCAGTAATTAGAGCAATTCATTCTTTTACTTCCAAATCTACGTACGTATTTTGTATTATGCGATACTGCTACTAAAATAAATAAATAAATAAATTCTTTTCATTTATAAAGTACTGTTTGGTGGCCATTTTTAAAGTTAAACTCTTCTAAATAACGTATTATTCACCTAGAAAGTTGGTAGATATTGTAGCAAATAACATAGTTATAGAAAAGTGGTAGATTATTACACTTAACACTATGAAGTGTTATGAAGGAGGCGTGGTAAAGGCAAAAGCACAATGAAGTTCCAAGTGGAAATCTAATGTAAGGGCACGTAGAAAAAAGAGATGGGTGTTCTTATTTTGGCTATTAATTTGCATTCCACATGGGATGTGGATCCACAGCTATTGCACTTCCTTAAAGATTACCATTCACCACTTCCACTATGGACACCCCAACACACCTTTTCTTAACTTTTTTTTCTGTTCAAATAAAATCCAAAACAGATTGTGCGTGGTGAAAGAAAGAGACTTCCATTCCTAAAAGTTTTGGCTTCAAGTGGACATATTTATATATATAAATTATGTATGTATATACTATGCTCATCACATTTTTGTTTCTACGTTTAATTTGTCCCTACCCGTACATCTGACTTTTCAACTTTTATATACAAAAGTAATGATATTATTTTCACCATTCATAGTTATTTATTCAATCAACCATCTATAATAGAAAACTTTAATATAAGAAGATGAAAACAGTTGGGATACACCATTCATCGACAAAATGGATAATGTTGCTTGTATAAAACTATTCACATATACATATGAGTAAAACATTTTACTTTTTTTTTTTTTTTTTTTTTTTTTTTTTTTTTTTTTTTTTTTTTTTTTTTTTTTTTTTTTTTTTTTTTTTTTTTTTTTTTTTTTTTTTTTTTTTTTTGTAAT
>Ga0099824_1006643_pt1 | contig 15753 bp, 15 predicted proteins | sample SiratrowhiteBW_FD_76837 | JGI IMG/M metagenome (GOLD analysis project Ga0099824, IMG submission 76837) | Root nodule microbial communities of legume samples collected from California, USA - Siratro white BW | ecosystem: Host-associated > Plants > Roots > Nodule | place: USA: California...
CATCAAACACTTTATTATATTTTGAACAAATGTTATTACATTTGAAATACTTGATATCCACACTGATATCTAAATATTTGTACATGTGTACCACAAATGTTAGACAAAGGTATATATGGAAAATAAGAAACAATTACTTACCGATGATCCTACATTGGTGGAGGTTGTTATACACATAGATATAAACCTAACCGAGGTGTAATCAAATACCAATATCATAGAATATACAAGTACCTGATTTGTTAGAAATTGCATTGGGTAATCAAGAGCTAAACATATATATTATGCAGTTACAAATTATTTAAATTTTTTATTTATGACTTAAAAATTGATTATGCTTTAAATAATCTAAATATATGTTTAGTTATTTTTTTATTGAGAGTAAACATGACAATATGGGTTTTTAAACATTAACTCATTAACCCAATGGATAATAGAAAAAACAGAAATACAAACGTACATCATTAATAGCTTAGTCAAAAGGTGAAAATAAATTTATTTTGCTCTATATATACACATGAGTAAGTCTATTTTTATTATATATATTATAACCAATTATTTAAATATTTTGTAGTAATTATTTTCCAATGCATACATCGTTAGCTCTGGCTAATTATATTATTGTAAGATCACATTGTTGCATGTTTTTGTTTCTTGCATCAGAAATCTCCTACTTATTTCAAAAAAAATATTAAATTGGTAAGTAAATTCATTTAACGTCTACTAGATTGACCTTATAATGTGATGTACTCTAATAAATAATGTTATAATTATATCAGTGCTTACTTTGAGTACAAGATATTGAGTGGTAGATCAAATGAAATATCATTGGAGCTCACAAGGATGCAACTCAAGGTGTTTTAATTACATTATTTGTTATTTTTGTTTGGTCATTAATTGATCTAATAATGTTATTTTAAATTTAAGTGTGATAAAAAAATTATAGGTTGCTTTTGCAACTACTACGTAATGAAATGGGTAATGATCATTGTGCAAGTTGGAATCTATAGAGGTTAAGAGATAAGATAATACACTAAATTTGTTTTGGACATATTCAAACCTTAGTAGAAATGAATTATTGTATTCTAGTATATGGTAAAGTATTGGGTATGAAATATCTCCTATTAGACAAAACACAATGAGCATGTTTTGTTGAACTTTCAAAAATCATTTTTATCTCAATTCCAAATATTTTAGATCTATTTTCATACATTAAATAAGAAAAATCGCATTTTTTTATAATGAAAATCCATATGTAATGAATAAAAATCTATAAATAATCCAAAATTACCTACAAACAACAATTCATAGGTAATTAAGACATAGGTAATTTTAGGATATAGGTACAGATATTACATACAATTTTTTTTTATATATAAATACATACATATTTTATCTACGAATTAAATCTTTAGATAACTAAAAAATACCTTTTAATATTGTTAATTATTATGATTATTATTATTATTATTTATATTTTTTCAATATTATATATTATTACTATTATTATTATTATATACCAACATCAATTTTGTGATCATATGTTCATAATTATTATTCTTATTAAGATTATTATTATTATTATTATTAAATATAATATTAATAATATTAAAAATAATATTAATATTATTCAAAATATCATTAATAATAATATTATAAATATTATAATTAATAAATAATAAAAATAATATCAAAAGTAATATTAAAAATAATAATGACAATATTATTAATAATATTAATAATATTAATAATATTAGTATTATTAATGTTAGTAATAATAATAATAATACTACCATTAAAAATGTTAATAATATTATTATTATTATTAGTTTTAATAATATTAATAACAATAATAATATTAATAACATTAGCCTGCACTTTTTTTTAATTCAACTTCATTACTTCTTTCACATCTTAAATATCTTCAACTCAATCTTACACTTTAAATATTATTTGTTACCAAATTATTATAATACATCAACTAAAAAAAGTAACTATCTCATTTTATTTGATACAAACATCAAATGTCACTAATGAAAACATTGAAAATTAAAAAATATAAGCAACTAGCTACGTGTGTTATGTTAAAAGCATAAGAAATCGATTATATTATGCATTCACTATTAGAAGAACTATCCTAGTCATCACTTTGCATTCAAGGCAGAATTTAGTTCATGAAAAGCATTAAATGCTCACATTTAATATAATTAGTTGGCAGTTGGATATATTGGTAAGATTTTTTCTATTTAAGTGGCGTTTCTCATCCCTCTCCACATTACCCCATTCCTTTTCTATCTCATTTGTTTCTTCAATTCTTCACAATGTCACTTTCTGGAAAAATTAGTACTGAACGTCCAGTTCATGCCACTGTGGACACCTGGTTCCACGCCTTCACAAACCAACTCCACCATATTCAACACGTTACCGATCAAATTCATGTAGCCAAACTCCACGAAGGTGATGATTGGCATGCCAATGATTCGGTCAAACACTGGACTTATACCGTAGGTAATTACGCCTATATTTAATTTATGTTTAAATGTTTCAGACATGTCAAAATGAGAGAAAGTCCATAAGTTAACTCATTCATTACTTAATTTTAATTTATAGAACAAACTCATAATGCTGTTTGGGTTAAACTTTTCAACAGGTAGTTAAATAATAAGAACATAAAATAAATAAGAGTAATTATTGCTATATTTGTCGAAATGAACTATTGTAGAAGTTAAACTCAGTTGATGAATAAGCTAAATTTAGATAACTAACATTAATTAATTGATTTTAAGTATAAATTAGTTTGAACTTATGAATATAACTTATTTAATATTCCAATACTATTGTTGAAAAAGAATGTTTAGGGAATTATTGAGAAGTTTATGAAAAAAAAAGTAATTTATTTTCTTATATTATATGTGTTTTACCATGTTAAGAAAGGAGCTAGCGTTACTTATCCACAAAACTTGAATCTAAATATTGTTTAAGGAATTAAAACTCATTTTCAAACCTATATGTATATATTGTTTTACTTTTTTCTGTATAATCATTTATTAAAAAAATTATCCAAAATAGAGTCTAAGTGAAGCTAATAGAAAGATAAAGGCATAAAATTACTATATTTTAGAGACCAAAATTGAAAGAAAAAAACTACGAATGTATTTGTCATCAAATTATTAAATGGGTGACCAATTAACTATTCTTCTATATTTCCTACACTATTTTTTGGTTAATGATCTTGGTTACTTTTGAAACAACAGACGGCAAGGTATTGACATGTTATGAAACCATTGAATCCGTTGATGAGAAGAACAAAAGAATTGTATTCAAGCTCTCCGGTGAAGCTATCGATGATAAATATAAGGTCTTTAAACTAATATTTGAAGGCTTTGAGGAGGATGGTGGCAGTGCTGTAGTTAGATGGAGTATTGAATATGAGAAGGTGAGTGAGGAAGTTCGTCCCCCATACGGGTACTTGGAATTCTGTGACAACTGCATGAAAGATGTTGATGCTTATCTTGTCAAGGCTAAAGAAAATGCCAACAAATAAAAATAAAAATTGAAAGATGGATGTGGCCGATGATGCCTATGTACTACAGGAACTATCAAGTTTGATGTGGAGAATAAGCATTTTTAGTTCATACATTGCACTAGTATAAAATAAGGAAGGATATTAGATGTGGATTAAATGAAAACCGTTGTAAAAATAAATATGATAAATTATTTATAATTATTTGAAGATATATTACTTCGGTTAAAACAAATAAATATAAAAAGTGTTATATAATATCAGTTATAATATATAATCGATGTAGAAAGTGGTATAGAAAGATTTATTTAAAAAATAATTGGAAACTTATTAGGCGTATCACTTATTACATTGCAGTTGTTATAACAATCGATGTAATATATTGTATATGTTTAAAAAAATTTAAAAAGTGTTTAGCGGACTACTTAGTACATCAATTGTTTAAGAACAGATGTAATATATTAGGTTTAGTGTCAAGCATATCGTTTATTTGGGTAACTGATGTAATGTGGTTAAGGCTCCAAAATCAAATGTTGTGTTTCAACCTAGCGTTATTTTCATTTTTCTTTTTTCGCTCTTTGTTCTTCATCACTAACATCCTTACCAGTGTCCTCACCGTCCTAACAACATCGCCACCAATGTTTCTTTTTCAAGTGTTATCTTCTCCAACCTGCCATCACCGTCACAAATGAAACTGAAGGAATCATTTCGTAACAACAGTTTTCCTTAACTTGCATCTTTCCACTATGCTGCCATGGGCCTCCATGTCCACCGTGAATGGTGAACGTCGCTTGGTTTCATCTCTTATCCTTTATCACTTCTCTTTACAACATATTAACAATTTTTTGTAAAATTAATTAAAAATAATTAAAAAATAGTTTTTAATTAAAAAAAATTTATGCTAAAAAATTATCTTTGAGTTGTCAAAATTTAGGGTAAAAAAACTTCAAATGGTCACAACTTATCATAGATACTCAAATTGAAATGTGTTAAAAATGAAAGTTGCTAGAAATGAGGTAAGAAATGTGATGACCAATCCTGAAGGGAATTAGGGTTCCCAATTTCTAAAATTTCACCATTTACTATTAGCTTTTTTTAATTTTTTTAGTCATTTTGAGGTACTTTTTTTAGATTTTAAACTCTTACTTCACATAGCTGGTCAAAAAATTCTAAATTTTTGTGATGTTTTCTTATATCAATTAGCAATTTATAACACCATTACATCTTATGTATTTCATACTTACATGTTATGGTGACTTTAATTTTCCTAAGTTTTCATTTGCCCAAGTTTTATTATTCCTATTTTTGAAAGACAAAAATTTATTTTCTTCGCATTCTGGTACGATTTGCCCCCACCCACATAACCAAATATTTGAAAGGTACACTCTTGATACTGCAATTCAAAATGGTCGAGAACCTTTCCACCATCCTACTATGGACTCCTATACTTCCCAACTTACTCTTACAAAAATTGACCTTGAGGCTCGATGTTAACTCAAAACATCTAAGAATTTATAACCACTATGTTTTGTATATCCACTCACTACTAGAAAAATCGCTGATGGTGACCAAAAATCGGTCACTTAATGACCAAAATCGGTCACTAATTAAAACAATGACCGATTGGTGAGTAAACGGGTCAGTTGTTATTTTGCTGGTCACTGATGTATAACGATCGATTCTGTGACTGAATGAGTGACCAATATATCTATTAACTACCAAAACATTGTCCAATATACCTATGCTTGCCAAAGCACTGTCCAATAAGTTGTTAATTCCTAAACCTCCCATCTTTGTCTCCTTTAGATAACACACTTTATCTAACTTTATCCATGTCAATTTTCTCTATTTCACCTATCCTCTCTAAACAAAACTAATTAATTTTCTTTAACTACAACACTGTATAAGTGAGCAATTTAAAGAATGGTAGAAAGAATATGGGAGGAGAAGCCAAAATAGAATTAATATGACCATCTTCCATCTAATGAACCATGTTTTGTTTCTGTTCTTACAGAGCCTTGAGGCCGGGAACAATATTTGTTCTTGCGGAGCCTTGAGGTTGAGAATAACACTTCAAGGTGTCAACTGTGTTGGTCTCTCTACGAATCTCTAATCTCTGATAGTTAGGGCGATGGGAAGATACTTGTCAAAAGATACTTCGATCCTCCCGTTTGGATATCAGAAGTTTATAGTATGAATTGGGATAGATTTTCCAAAGGTCCACTAGTTTTGCTCAGTGTTCATTATTTATACTGTCATACATGGTGACTGTCTCTTTGTCTTGTGCTATGAGGAAGACATATAGCCTCTTCTGTCAAAGATATGATAGCTGTTATGCACTATGTGTCAGAGGGAAGACGTGTAGTCTCTTCTGCATAGGGTATGATTGTTGTTCTGCATTCTGTGTTAGAGGGGAGACGTGTGGTCTCTTCTTTGTCAGGTGATGGGAGTGCCGTTTATTGGGAGTTGTGTCTTTGTTAGATGTGAGATGTTCGTTCCCAATGCAAAGGAAGTGGGGATGTTGGTTTGTTGGCGTTGGCTGGGTACTTGTTTGCCTGGGTTCTTGTGGGTCTGGATACTTGTCGGCCTAGGTACTTGTTAGCCTGGGTACTTGTCGGCCTGGGTTCTTGTGGGTCTAGGTACTTGTCAGTCATACTCCTTGATGGTCGTATAGTACACAAGTCTCCCAAACTTAAGTAGTGGTTGAACTACGACGAGCTTAATGAGTGGTATTGTCAGTTCCACTTTTTGGTGGTGGCTGTATAGTACATTGGTCTTCCAAGCTCTTGTAATCTTTAAAATACAAAGAGGAGTTTCAATAAAAGGTTGTCGACCATATTTTGTGACGGTTGTAAATTACAGTTTCCATGAAATTTTTTGGACCTACTTTTGCACAATCAGTCTCAAAAGTTTAGTTTCTTACTAGAATTCTTCACAATCAGCATATAATTACGGAGAAGGAATTAAATATGGTCTATAATTAAGGAGTAAGACACATCTTTTGCTGACAATCACACTACTAGTAAATCAGAAAAATGTTTTTTCAAGCGTAATACTAACTCAAAATATATTAAAATACTCCATATGATAACTAGCGATATAAAGAGACACTTTGTGTTTCTATATATTTTCTTAAAAAATAATGGTTACACAAAAAAATAATAGTGGATGGTTTATTGTGTGCAATTACTTATAATAGTGTATCTATTTTTATAATAAAAATATAGTTAAAAATAAAAATAAAATATAAAACATGTAAAAAAAATTAAAGAATCTTATTATATATTATTATCGATAACATTGTAGGTTATAATCTCATAAAAAAATAGAAACTCTTTATAATAAAAATTTATTTTTAGAATATGGATATAAATATAAAGTTTTATATTAGATAAAAATAAACAAGCTAAGAAGATTTATAATATTTATAATTTTAGGTTGATGTTAAAATATCTACTTGTGTAATCATTTTGAAAGAAAAATCCTTTCCCATTTTTCTTTACGTTACATTTCCAACTATCATTTTACGATATATGTCCCATAAATCATTCGAAATATATGACTCTCCAACAAAAGCAACCACAAAGAACATTTAAGAAACAAGTTTATGTTATAAAGGTGGCACTTTCGAAACAATAGAAGAAACTCTACGTGTCATAAAAAAAGAAACACGTGCCATTAGAAAGCTCTACGTGTCATTTAAATAGGAAGAAAAAGAAAACCTAGCTCTACGTGTCCACGAGTAAACTTAGAGGAGCGTAATGGATGAGAAAGAAAGTTTGCAACCCTATGTTTTGCATTGCGGAAAGCAAAAAGAAGAGAATTTTTTTTGTTTTAATTCAATCAAAGAAAAGATATTCTATTTTATAAAGATATTATAAGAAATTATTAATTTTTTATAATAATTATAACAAAATTATATTAATAATGCGTTTCAAATAATATCTTTATTTTATTCATTCTAATAATTCTATTCATATTTCATCCTTCTAATTAATCTATGCCAGTTTAATTTTATTAAAATTTCTTCTTATTTATTCTATTAAAACTATTTTTAAAGATTCATAAGCTTATATAATTATTTAATGATGTACTTCTTCTATCATCTAACGACTTAGTTTATTAAAAAATTTAAATTGATTGATGTTCTTAAATTTTAATGAGGTATTATTTTTTTCTGTCTACTTTATTCTTATATTAACTATTTCCTTTCTAATTTATTCTTAGTTTAATCATTTACTTTTTTAATGCTTAAAAATGTATTTTAATAAAATAATTTAAAAGTATACTTTTATTGTTATTTTTTATATGTATAAACAGATACTAATTGATTTTACTGTTAATGATTGTCTCTTATTTTTGTGCAATATTATCAAACTTTAATAACTGTCTAGAATTTCATAATTCAATCAATTGGTTGGTGAACCGATTATCAATCTGGATTACACGGAATTTAGTTCTTTAAAAAAGTTAAATCGAAGCTTTTGTGAACAGAGAAAACATGAAAAAAAAGGAAGAAAGTGGTCTATGAATTTTTTATAAAAATTAATTTTTAACTAGGCCCATATTTTGTACCAATATTAAAATAAACTATTTAGTTGGTACAGCTAAAGTATTCTCTTATATAAAAGGATGGAGAAGGATGCATGCTTTCTCATGTCCTCTCTTTAGTTTTTCCTTTCTCTGTGTTTTGTTTCTTCAATTCTTTATCATGTCATCACTTTCTGGTAAAATTAGCACTGAAGTTGGGGTTCACGCAACTGCAGAAAAATGGTTCAACCTCTACTCAAAGAACCTTCATCATATTCAAAACGTTGCTGAAAGAATTCATGGTGCTAAGCTCCACAAAGGTGATGAATGGCATACCAATGATTCCGTCAAACACTGGAGTTATACCATAGGTAATTAAGCTTATATGTAAATTATGCTTAAATGGTTGAGGCAATTCTAAATATTTTTATTTATAGTTCTTGTATTTCTTTTTTCCATTTTATGATATTTAAAAAGACTACTTTTTGTTTACTGTGATAAAAATCTAAACTATATATCAGATAATTAGAACTATTCATATTATTTTTAAGATATAAACTATCAATTTAATGACAACACAAGCAGGATCAGCTTTATAAGGTTAGAAAATTATAAATGATTTTTTATATAAGTTTTTAAGAATAATTATAATAGTTAACAAAGTTTATTATGATATACTCGTCATAGTTTTTTTTATTATTATTCGATAAAAGTGTAAAATTTTACTATCAGTTCATGTTAAATTGTTTTACTTTACAGAATAAATACTAGTTTCATTGTTAAGATGCATCTTATACTAGGAAGAAAATTTGAAAAGTAGCTCGAGCTTAAAAAAATAGTTCGTAATAAAAGTTTATCCTTAATTTTATGAAAATATTAAATTACTTTTTGAAAAATATTAAATTATAAGTAATTAGTAAAATTATATATATATATATATATATATATATATATATATGTGTGTGTGTGTGTGTGTGTGTGTTATTTATAAAAGTAAACTTTTTGTATTTTCTAGTTTTAATTTTTAATTAATTTTAAACTCTTATGAACTTTTATTTATAAACCAATTCCTTCAATTTCATTTTTTTAACTTTCATTTGTTACTTAACTTTCATTACTTAACTTTCATAGTAAATTTCCTATTAATCTAAGCTGAATCAAATAATAATAATTATAATCAAAATTTAAATAAAATAAAAATAACATATTTTAGGGAAGCATAATGCTTTAAGTATAATAATTATTGAAAATTTAGGTTTTTATTGTAATATAAAGATAAAACAAAATGTTTAGAATTTTCAAGAACACAGACCAACAAAAATTTGAAATAAACAACAATTGAAAAGGTTAGATATTATGCTGGTGCTATATAAATTCAAATAATTAATATTAAGTTAGAAGATGGATCATGAATTACTTATTTTTCTTACACGTACAATGATTTTGTTTTGGACAGACGGTAAAGTCGTAACATGTCAAGAAAAAATTGAATCAGTTGATGAGAAGAACAAATCCATCGTATTCAAGCTCTTTGGAGAAGATATCGATAATCAGTTTAAGGTCTTTAACCTAATCTTTCAAGCGATTGAGAAGAATGATGGTAGTGCTGCTATTAAATGGAGTGTTGAATACCAGAGGGCGAATGAGGAAGTTCATCCCCCATATGGGTACATGGAATTCTGTAACAAATGTACCAAAGATATTGATGATTATCTCTTCAAGGAAGAAGACAAAGCCAAAAACTATGAAGAAAATACTAAGAAAAAAGAAATTAGGGTTTAACCAAACATAGAAGCTTATATATCTATGCTGTTAGTGGGAAGTTTACGTGGAGAATAAGCATGTTTATGTAATGGTTTGGGTGTGTCTTGCTTAATTATATCTTTTTATCCTTATATATATTTAGTTTTATTTTCTAGTAAGAATTAAAAAATTTGCATTTTGTTTGTTATCTTTCTGTATGTTTTTGACTTGGATTATGCTTAAAGTGTAATTTGTGAAATTTAGAATCCAAGCTAGATGAGAATTGTTTTATTCAAACAAACAGGTTCGATTTCAACATGAGAGAATATAATATGATTTGAATACTACACTTAATTTGAATAAAAACCTACAATTATGAAACAATAGTTAAAATTTAACATTTGAATTTAAAGTTTAGATATTTTAATGAACTCGAACTTTTGCACTGTAACACTCTAAATAGTGCAAGATGCTCTGGATCCTGAGTATTGCATAACAGGAATAGGGGTATTCTCTTGAGAAAAAAAATGAAGAAGTATTGTTGAATTGATATATTATATATATACAACAAGATAATGCATTAGCTACTAAAAGAATAGTGTGGATTAAAATAGTCTTAAGAAACGGTGTGAATTAAAGGAAAGACTATTAAAGTAGGTCAAATAGACTTTAATGAAACTCAAACATAAATATAAGGTTAGATTCAGTGAAGTGTAATGGAACTCAAACATAAATATAAGCTTCGATTCAGTGAAATCTAAACCTGACAGTAATATATTTGAAAATAAAAAATCATTATAAATTTGATAGTGCTACGAAATTATTTTTTTAGTTGAGTGTAGTAATGTGAAAAAACAAATTTTTTATTACTGATGTATGGGCTTAGTCTATGTTAGGCGTCCGGTTTTCTTTTTGGATATGCTGGGGTATTTATAGAATTAAAATATTTGTATTAGGTGCAGGAAGCGTGTATTAGGGTGCAGGAAAAATTTGTCTGTTAGGTGAAAGAAGCGTGGGTTTGATTGAGGTTATAAAGAGTATATGAAAGCAGCGCGTTCCATGTCTTTCACGCGACGGCTTTGCACCTCTATAGCTTTTAGTGCTTGTTTTATCTTTTATGTAATATAATTTTATATTTCCAAATCCAGAAATATTTTCTGAAATTGAGCATTTTGAAAGTATTACGAAGATGTATATTTTGCATCTCAAATGACCCATTTTCAAAGTTATTATGAAGATATACTTTTTTACTTTCAAAATGGTCCATTTTATAAGCTATTTTTAGATAAGTACAGTTTTCGAACTAAGTCATTTTAAAAACATTGTGTAGGTGCATTTTTTGACTTTTGAAGTGATTCATTCTGAAACTGTTTCCAGATCTTGAAGTTAAATTATGTTTTTGAAATAGCCCATTCCAAAATGTGAAATTTAACTTTTGAAATGAACCGTTGCTAAAGTCAAATTTTACGTTCTAAAATAAATTTTCCAAAAGTCATAAACATATAGTGATACAAATAATAATATAATAAGTCTAAAAAATAAAGATTTGCAGAGACCATGAAAGAAGTGAAGAAAAATACTAGAATGGGCCAACAGTAGTTAGAGAATTATACATGCTGATGGGCTAACAGTCCAAGTAGTTATAGAATAATACAAGCTGAAGGACAGGAGAAGTGACAGTGCGTGGAATGTGAATAATTCTCATCTCTGTTATTGAGTTCTTCATTCTTTCATCTGCTATTCTAATTTCTTCTAACATTATAGCTTATTGTTGATTTTCATTTTTCGGTGATATTAGAGAATCAGAAGTAGGAGCGAATACTGGTTGCTATAATACTTTTTGTTATTTCTTAGTTGCTGTTATAGAAATTGGCTTATTTCAAATAACATATATGAACAATATTGCACACATACTATTTATTGGTATTTCCTTTTGATTTTAGATACAGATCATATCATTGGTGCTTTCATCGAGTTACTTATGGCTAACAACACAAGAATGAAAGAGATACAAGGAGAACTGAAACGCATTTCGAAGGCTCTGGGTTTACATCATGATCGATTTATACAAATGGATCAACGATTTGAGAAGACTGATTAGCATTTGCAGGAGTTGCATCAGCTATTCTTGAAATCTCAGAATGACTCTCCAGTACAGCCTTCCACTTCAATTGTTTCCCATCCTCGCTTTATAAAGCTGGATTTTCCACGGTTCATTGGTGATGACGCAATGACTGGTTGTACAGGGCTGAAAAGTTTTTCACATTATACAACACTCTTGATGAGCAGAAAGTGGCCATTGCTTCTATTCATTTTGAAGGAAAAGTCTTACCATGGTTTCAACTACTAGAAAAAGTACACCAAGTACCAGATTGGCTATCATTGTCCACTGCTATTCAAATCCAGTTTGGCGCATCTTAATTTGATAATCCCCCTTCAGATATGTTCAAGCTAAAGCAATCCTCCACAGTGGCAGACTATTATGCTTCCTTCACTGAGTTAGCTAATCAATCATATGGGTTAGATGATTCTGTATTGCTTGATTATTTTATTGGTGGATTAATACCTGAACCCTCACTCATTGCTCCAGGTTGTGTCATTTGTTAAACTCTTTGAGGAAAAATTTCACCCATCATCCCTAGCTCCTAAACACAAATTTCCTTACTTTTCAGCCAAATCACTTACACAAAATACTTCTAAACTTTCATTGACAGCAAACACAAACCCACCTATAAACACAAACCCACCACCATTACTTCCCACACCACCAAAACCAACAACTTGAAGTGTTTAACCTCAGCTGACATTCAATTCCGTCGAGAAAGGGGGATTTGTTTTACTTGTGATGAGAAGTATTCCCTGCTCACCGGTGTGCTAATAAACATTATTTCTTACTCCAATGTGAGGATGAAATATCCTCGGAGCCAGACCCAAATTTACAAAGCCAACAGATTGTCTAAAATCAGTCTGAGGAATTTGATCAGACACCTCATTTATCATACAATGCCATGAAAAGTACACAGTGAGAGGCATGATTAGATTCACAGGATTTATCCAGGACTATAAGATTCAAATCCTTATTGATGAAGGAAATTCTAATAATTTCATCCAATCTAGAGTGACTAAATTTCTACACCTATCGATCTATCAGACCCCACGATTAAAAGTGTTGGTGGGCAATGGAGAGCAATTGGAATGTGAAGGTGAAGTCTAGAATATCCCAATCCAAATTCAGGGGCATTTTTTTGTATATTTTAGCCTATGTTCTATCTATCGCTGCAGTTGAATTGGTTCTTGGAAGTCAATAGTTAGCAACTTTGGATACTCATTTAGTGAATTATAAAGAACGCTTCCTCACTTTTTACACATCAATGGGGAACTTATCACTTTACATGGAGAAACCTCAAATCTGCCTAGCCTAGCTCAGCCATCAACTTACCCGCTTACAAGCCACAGACTCAATAGCGAAATTATATGTCATTCAAATTCAAACACCTGAAGTGTCAGCCCACTATTTATTGGAATTGCCGACATCCATGAAGCCTGAATTGGCTATGATTATACAAAAATACAAGAATTTTTTTAAGAAGCCTCATGGATTACCACCAATACGGTCTCATGACCATACCATCCCATCAATGCCTGGCAACGCTCCTGTGAAAGTTCAACCTTATCTCTATCCTCATAGTCAGAAAACTGAGATTGAACAAATTATTGCTGAAATGTGATCGGAGGGTATCATACAACCTAGTTCAAGTCCATTCTCCTCACCTGTGCTACTTGTCAAAAAGAAATATGGAACATGGTGTTTTTGCACCGATTATAGGCCCCTTAATGCAGTCACTATTAAGGATCTTTTCCCTATGCCCACAGTGGGTGAATTACTTGATGAATTATTTGGAGCACCATATTTTTCAAAGCTGGATTTACATTCAGGGTATCATCAGATTCTTGTTTCTCCGAAGGATCGCTACAAGACAACTTTTGGCATTTACCAAGGGTTGTATGAATGGCTAGTAATGCCATTTGGCTTGAGTAATGCACCTGTCACTTTACAAGCCCTAATGAATTCAGTTTTTGTAGAATATTTACGCAAATTTGTCCTTGTTTTCTATGATGACATTTTAATCTACAATACAACATAGAATACACATATCCAACACCTTTCTTTGGTCTTAAGCACCATGCAAAGGCATTCCTTATTTGCCAAACTCTCCAAATTCTCTTTTGACCAAACGCAAATTGATTATTTGGGATATGTTGTATCACGGGATGGAGTCAAGGTTGATGAAACCAAGATACAAGCAATTAAACAATGGGTTGTACCAACTTCAATTAAGCAATTGCGAGCTTGTTTGGGATTATCAAGTTACTATCACAAGTTTATCATGAACTTTGCCATGTTGGCTTCCCCTCTCACTGATTTGCTAAAGAAAGATGCTTTTCATTGGTTTACAAAATCTCAACAGCCATTTGATTCACTCAAGACAACACGCATCTGTGTTGGCACTTCCTAATTTTGCCAAACCTTTTATCCATGTTACTTTACTCAATGATGACAAAGGACGGGTACTTCAACCATCAATTATATTAGACAGACGCAAGATTAAAAGAAGTTGTGCTTGGTTGTTAGAGGTACTGATTCAGTGGAAAGAATTGCCTGAGGAAGAAGCTACATGGGAAGGGGAGCATGAAATTCAATGACTTTATCGTCACTTTGACCTTGAGGACAAGGTCAATTTCAATGGAGAAGGTATTGATACAAATAATAATATAATGGGGCCCAAAAAATAAAAATTCACAAACCATAGAAGAAGTGAAGAGGAACACTAGAATGGGCCAACAACCTAAGTGGCTAGAGAATTATACATGCTGAAGGGTAGGAGAAGAGACAGTGTGTGGAATGTGAGTAGTTCTCCTCTCCTCTGTTATTGAGTTCTTCATTCTTTCATCTGCTATTCTAATTTCTTCCAGCATCATTGCTTATTGTTGATTTTCATTTTCCAATGATATCAGAGAGTCAGAAGTAGGAGCAAATACTAGTTGCTATAATACTTTTCGTTATTCCTTAGTTGTTGTTATAGAAACTGACGTATTTCAAATAATATATATGAACAATATTACATACATACTGTTTGTTGGTATTTTCTTTTAATTTTAGATACAGAACCTTTTGATTTTAGATACAGATGGTATCATATACACAGTCAAATCTTCACATAAACAAATAATTCTTTTCAATATAAGCAATTTAAATAATTAAAAAAATGTATGAAGATAGAGTAAGAAGATATTGAAGTAGAGGAAGAAGCCGTTCTTCCACGCGAACATTGCTTTTAGACTACACTACATTAAATAATTAAAAATATTCTCTAACTAGCATTGGATAGGTCTACATATTAGTATCCCATTAACAACTCAACACAAATGTATGTAATTTTCACTAGTCCACGTTTTAGTATCCTATCAATCAATCAACACAAGTGTATGTAATTTTCACTATTGTAGTGTAGTTTCCTTTATTTTAAATGCGTCGTGACCCTAAATCATTGTTTTCTTATAGTGTAAAATGCTTCTACAAAGAAGATATCAATAAGAAACTTAATTGTACTAGATATAAAACTAAGTATGGTTTATGGTATCTTCATTATAATTCACAATTTATTTCATCTTTTTAATCGGTAATAAATAAATTAAATGAGACAATAGAGTTGTCTCAACTCATATATAAAAATGCACAGAGAACAAAGAAAAAAAAAATCACCCAAGTAGTTCTTCAAAATATGAGGTATAGAACTTAAACCTATAAGATTTTAAAATATTTTATAGGTTTCTAGAAAAGACAACAGTAGATGTCTAAAAAAAAAAAAAAAATTAAAAAAATATATTTATAAAATTAATTAATTAATTTTAATTTATTTATTTTTTTTTTTTTTAATATTATTTTTAAAATATAA
>Ga0099824_1006647_pt1 | contig 15743 bp, 13 predicted proteins | sample SiratrowhiteBW_FD_76837 | JGI IMG/M metagenome (GOLD analysis project Ga0099824, IMG submission 76837) | Root nodule microbial communities of legume samples collected from California, USA - Siratro white BW | ecosystem: Host-associated > Plants > Roots > Nodule | place: USA: California...
ATATATTTTATATATATATATAATATATATATATATATATATATATATATATATATTTATTGAAGAAACAAAGATTTTTATTTAGAAAATGACTATTTTATTTTTCAATTTTTATTCTTATCAACTATCTCAAGGTGTAAAGGGGATGAGAAATAGATATGATAAACGTCTCGTGCAATTGGAGTAGATTATGCTTTTTAATTTCTCAAAAAAAAAAAAAAATATTTTAGACCTTCAACTTAGTGATCTGTGATTTTAATCCCTGTACTCCGCTGGCGTTAAATACCTAAGCTGGAACTCCTGGATCGTATTTTTTCGGCCTTTTCTTTTTGCACTGCCATCATTACTAATTGCATCCCATACTAGATTAACAAGACAAAAATATACTTTCAACTTATTATATATGTCCTGAAAAGTTTATTTTAAAAATTATTTTCCAGAAAATTCATTCTATAACACATTTAATATGTTTTGAAAATTTTAATCTAAAAAACTCATTCAAAAAATATTATATAGATTTCAGAAAATTTGTTCTAAAAATTTTGTTCCTCGTTCTAGAAATTCGCTTCTAAAAATCATGTTCTTAAAACCATGTTAGAAAATTTTGAAGGCTTGTTCCGAAAGATTTTTGGATTAGATAATACAAAAGTCACTTTTATAAAAGGTAAAATGATCATTCTAAAATTTATGGAGATTGAGCTAGAAATTAAGAGGGTGTAGGAAGAAAAATCTATTTTTCTTATATATTGATTTTATCCAAAGCCCCACAAAAATGACACTGATGGCCCATGGATGAAAAAGACAAAAAAGGCTTACATTTTCATTAAAAAAATCGTGTCTATTATAATAATTTGATCATGTATGTTAGTTTTAAACACAGTCTCTGATTCATAAAAACAAACACTGTCCCTTCAGAAACAATAGTAACGATAAATGTAATTCTGACAGGTATAGTAACAATTGAAGTGGGGAGATATAAATATTAATTAATAATTTGTAAATTCATTCACTATTTTATTCATAGAAAAAGGTGAAGTATAGGAAAGCTGATCACTTTTGTGTTCACAGTGGTGATGATAGAATTCTCATAAACTATAAAATGGGAATCTACAAAATGGTGATGCATGAGCGGATTTAGAAATGAAAAGAAAACTAGTGTCTCGTTTGACCAAGCATATAATTTCATAACCATGTAATTAAAACATTTTTTACAGCAATCACTTAAAACTTAGATTGTTGATATGATAATATTTGGAAACAAATGCGTGGATAAGTATAAGATAAAAAAAAAATTACTACATCTCGTGCACTTATCAAATACTACAAATTTTTTATTATATTCAATCATAAAATATCTAAATAGGAAAATGACTTATTTATCACATCCTTTATTTTCTTCAGGTGTTGATGGGTATCCAAAGCCCAACATGAATGGGTCTGAAACGGCCCACAGAGAAAATTGTCCACCACAATCTGCCAACAGCTTTCTGATCCTATAGCATCTCAATCATTCATTCCACCTTCTTAATATCCAATATTTTAATGATAAATAATAAAAAAAATCAATAGATAAAAATATTTTATTAAAGTGTTTGATAAAGATGTATTTATATCAATGCCTACCTAGTACCCCTCCTGTAAAATGAACCAAAGATCTCACAACAAGTCACAATAGCTCGGATTTTATGAGTGAAATTAGTGGCTTTAAGCAACTAGTCTAAGATAATTAACAACTAAATTATTGCTCTACCTTTAACCACGAAATTATGGTTGTAGTGAGAATCTGTGACACGTTTGTGGGTCCCTTCGTGTTGAGAATGCATTCATCATAATATATGCAGAGTAGCAATCTGATGGGAGCAAAAGTTTAGTTTATTTTTTAATACTGTGATGAGAGTTTCAGCAATCCAAATATCAGCATAAAAGATGGACCCTTTTTTAACAGTAGTTATGAGAAGTGAAGCAACACCAATAAGATACTCTAATTTAACGTCTTCCAATACTTGAATCACAAACAATTCCAGGTTATGAAAGTTACCTCGCACAATTTGATATTTTAAATTCTTAATAGCAAGATAACCCAAACCATAAGCATGCCTGATGTTGATGTTTGGTGATGAATAACGACCATTTATGTTGTTACAAATTAACTGCCAAATGTCTTGTGTTCTGATCCACTTCATATTTTGCTTATACATTTAATGATTGCATCATATGATTTAAAGTAGCAGACATTTGCTAACGTACGAAATGGACATATTCTTCCAACTTGGACATTATCTGATATGAGATTTGCACACGCCTACTTTCACAACACTGACCTCAAGCTAATCTCTTTTCTCTTGTTCATCCATCTATATACATAAACCTCAACACCCTTTTGTGTTTAAGTCCCAAGTCATCATTCCCTTGTAGCAATCGAAGCCTAAAATTCAAGTTATTATGGAGATGAATTCGGATCCTAGAGTTATGTCTGAGGCAGAATATGAAGAGGATACTTCCTATGCTGAGATTAGGAGGCAGATTCTGCTATTGACATCTGAAGACAACGAGGATTTACTACAAACAACAAGTTTCAATCCCATTAGTGTCACTGATGGTGGTTCAAACAGGTCAGTTTACAGATTTAACTGGGCATCTCCACCTCCAAGCAATTTTTGTTTGTGGGAAAGACATGGTTTTGGTTCTGGTTCTGGTTCACCACCCCTCTGGCTAGCGAACTTGTGGAAGAGTGGTAAAGGCACTGGGGTGTTCATTCCCCAGGTGGCATCCAGGAAAAACCAAAGACCAGGTAGAGATTTTTTAAATCTGCATCACTAGTTTAAATATGAATTTGCTTGAAGAAAATTGAATATTTTACTAGTGTTACGTTACACCATCGATTCTTGGCAGGAAAAATTAATAGCAGGAGAAAAATCTATAGACCTGTGGGAAACAAGGATTGAAGAATCTTGGATAAATTTGTACTTAATTGAAATTGAATACCCTTGCTCGATCATAATATATATAGCATAGGATACAATGATGATGTTCCTTAGTGGAGAAATTGCAGAAGATAAAAAGGGTGAACAGTTTGTACAAAAAACTCTACCTTTTCGTTCATATGATTTTGTTTAACTATTGTTTCCATATGTACAGATCGTAGTTATTATAGGAGAGTAAGACAAAATTTGTGCAACTTGTTTGATGTAATTTCATGTTCTATTAGATGAAAAAAAATACATCATATTGTTGGCATTTAATTGTAGAGCTTTTTCTTTCCATATATAAATACATAAAAAGGAGGATGAAATGACTTCTTCTAATTATTTGCATCAATAAGGTCACGCTTTATAGAAATTATTTGCAATGTTGGAAAGGTGACAAGATTTGCCTTCAAGACATAACATAAATAAAAATATTCCCTTGAATATGTCAATAATGTACAGATTTTTGAAGAGCTAAAAACTTGTACATTTCTAGATGCAGTAATTAGCCATATTTCAGATAAGATTAATTCTGAGTGTGGGTAACACCTACCACTCTCTAGGGCACGCTAACCATAGAGAATCAGATAATATCAGTTGAGTGTGGGTGCCACCTAGTACTCTCTAGGGCACGCTAACCACAGAGAATTAAGAGCTCTGAGTCGTGAAACGTAATCGTTTATAACGAGGAGAGCCCGCGCAGCTTGGAATGTGGTCAAGATTCTGCGCATCTGTTGCATAGTTTGTTGCCTCAAGAGATCAGCCTGAGAAAAAAGACAAATTTTTAAGTATTGTGACAATAGTGAAAATTGGCAAAGTAACATTACACAACAACTAAATTTAGTGCAATTTTATTATTGAAAGTGAAAACCTATGATAAAAAAAGTACTAAATATTAGTATTAGATACAGTGACTGAAACTAGCAAGGTTACCTGATGAAGAAAATTCTCAAGTGTGGCAAGCTTGCCCAATGCAATAGCCATTTGGCCCATGTACTCAGCAACATTTCCAGAACCAGAGGGTCCCTGGCAGGAGGAGGAGAGTGTCTCTGAAAGAGACTGCTGCAATGCTTCCATGCCTTGTGATAAGGCATCCTCAGCCTGCTGGGAAGACTGTTGCAGGTTGTAAATGCCCATCAACTGCTCCTCCGTTAATGGCTCAAGCTGGTTTCTAACTATCTGAATATCCATCCAAACAAACATCAACAAATGAACACAATATTCTATTTCAGTGACTGAAATGGTCAATCAAACACCTTGAGAAGTTCAGATGAACGAAATCCACCGAGCCATAAGAAGCATCTTTCTGCAGGAGTCTTCCACATCCCAGAAAGTATGTGAAATACATCAGCCTTTGCTCCTATGCTCTTCAGCCTAAACAATTCATCGTAATGTGCCATCACTCCATCAACAAGAATATGCATTTCATTATCACCCATTCGAGAATTCATAGCTGATCTCAGGTCATTGATCAGCCGTTGATGCTCATCAACCCAACGAGCATAGTCCATGTCAAATGCTAACGCACCTGAAGGATATAAATAATCATCACACACTCAAATTCTATGAAAACATTATGAATAAGCATCTTTCTATTACCATTTCCAGCAACTGAATGACCGCGATCCCCGGGGATTCCATTCGCAACAAGAACACCCTGTGAGACATAGCAACCCATAAAAAAACAGCAAAATTATATTTTGCATGCAAATTATCTACCAGAAACCTTTAATATCTTACACCTGCTGACGTGCCCGTTGAAGCTCTTGTTCTAATTGTGCAAGCCTCACTCGACTGCTCTCCAACTGCTGCACATATGCCTGTTCATCATCAAACCATATAAACAAATCAAATATATCCATTAACATAATTCTTAGACTTATCTAAAAAATGAACTTGTTAATCACTCCTAGTGATTGTGACACATATGGTGAAACCAATTAACATGATGAAACATGAGAGCAATAAATAGCTCAACTAAGACCCAATTAAGATAAACATCTGAGTAAGATATTAGACACAAAAAAAATATTTCTTGTGGCAAACCTCTCCCTTGAGCAATTACCTTCTTCCTCAACCTACTCTTCCTGGCAGCCTCCCGATTCTGCGCTAACCTACGTACAGTCTAACAGAAGACATTCACAAGAATAAAGCTATCAGCAACGAAACATTAAACACTAAGCATAGAATTTAGTAGCAAAAGAAGCATCAAACAACCTTCTGGTCTTCAGCTTTAGCCTTGATCTTACTTTGATCCTGGGAGTCCACTACTACAAGTGCCCCGTCCCCAACTCCATTGCCCCAAGATACGGTAGAGAAACACTGTAAACAAAAAATACATTAAAATTCGCAATTCACATAATCTCTGTCAAATGCCCAGAAATTTATAATAGGCCAAAATACACTTTTACTCATTTATCTTATTTATTTAGCTTCAATTGGGAATACCAAGTTTCCATTTTATCCCGTTGAGTCATCTTTTTGGACAAAACATTTATGTTGATAGAAATGCCAAAAATCTAACTGATATGGTATCTTTTAGTCGTCAAGTACATTGAGTAGGTGTGAGAAACAGACAAAAAGACCAGATTAAGCTGAGAGGAACACTCCAGAGACCAAAATTTTCAACTTTTCAAAAATGAAAAAGAAAAAGATAGTGACAAAAACTCATTTTAGCCTTTATAAAGACTTTCCTTTCCCAACACATAACAGTAACAGAATGGCAATAATTTTTCAGAAACCCACTTGGTTCTTATCATCGGTGTCGATATCCGTGCAAGTATCTTCGGTGTGTTGGCTATCATCTCCCCATTTCTCAACATACTGGTTCCCCATGGGCATGGTGGCGCTACTGTTTCCTCTCTGATACATGTGTTGAGGCTCTGTCTCAACACACCCCAGAACCGCCGAAGCAAACTCTGCACCTCCAAGGTTCTACGCAAACATTTTCATCCAACCCAAAATAGATAAGAAACTCGTGAACAAAACTTGTCAAACTAGAGAGCAAAACCAGAGAGAAAGGACTTGTACCGTGTTGAATGTCCCACACTGCAAGTTGCTTGCAACAACAGCCATATTGTTCGACTTTGCACCAAACACAGAACCTGGATATAATATACTTAAAAATTAAAACTACTACCCGAGAAGGAAGGAACCGTTGTGCGTGTAAGTGTGCGTGTATATATACATATATATATTGTGAAGACATGGAAAGAGAGTATTAACTTGAACTTAAATCAACAGCATCGTGCTGTCGAAAAGAATGCTGAAGATCAGAGAAGCGCGTGGGATTTCGGTTGGTGTCATTTCCCCTGTTACAGAAAAGAGAAAAACAGAGAAACTCTGTTTTACACACAACTCTGTATTTGTAATATGAAAAGAAAAATAGATAAAGACATGCAGTTGTTGCTGCATGTGAATGGTTCTTGCAGATTCAGTGACCCATTTAGCAATAGAAGCAGTGTGTAATTTACCGGTGAATGAAGGAAGAGTGGGAGTAGAGTGGTGAGGTTGATTCTGATTCGGTTGGGTTGAATCTTTGCATTGTTTCTAAGCTAAGTGATTAGGAAAGAAAGCATGAATAATGGTGATGATGGGTTTTGAGAAGAGAATATGGAAATGCAGTTTGAAGCATAAAGTGATGGCTGAAGCTTTAAGAAGAGTGTAGTGTAGTAGCGTTGCATCTCCACGCCACATTTCAAGCTCCCAGCTTTTGTTTCAGTATTTTTATTCATACACCTTCTATAAAACAAAATATTATCATACACATTTTCTAAAAAATTACAAAATTAATTTTCTTGTATTTTTTTAGTAAGTTAATGGTATGGGGATGTTTAAATAATAATCATATTAGCAGGGTCTAAATTTACAAGGAAAAAATATGTAAGTAGGCTATAAATATAAATATATGTTCAATAAAGAACATGTTAATGGTATGTGAGGTAGTGGAAAATAATTGAAGAGAATAGAAAAGAGAAAAAAAAAATGAAGGTAAATAGGTAAACTTTTTTAATCAAGTTATAAACGAGTCTATTTAACTTTTCATATATTTATTTTTCTTTTCTCTTTGTTTTAAACAATATATTTTTACAATTTTCCATTACTTTTTTTTTTCTCTCTCTCTTTTAATTGTACTGAATATCGAATTAGTGATGGATTTATAAGAAAAATCTTGTACCTATAAGAAATCATTTCTTTTACATAATATTAATCACGTAAAAGATTATCAATCATATATCATTTTCTAGTTCATACTTTAACAATAAGGAAGTGTATAAGTTGAGGTAATTTCCAACCAAACAAAATTTGTTGAGTGATTTTCTTTTTCCTTAGACATTGAGTTCTTTAATTTAGTGTTTGTTGTATACGAGGTCTATATTAGTGTGAGTTTGCAATGATATGGTTAGTTTTGTATTGAATTTTTAGAAATAAGTCAGAACCTTCACTGTTATTTTCTTCCTTTGGGTATTTTTGTTGGATACATTGAAAAATTTAAGGAGGGATTGTTTTGAAAAGAGGATTAAACTCATGAGTAATGTTAAAATGTATGATATTATTATTATTATTTGAATTCGTTTCATTCTAATTTGAAAAAAAATGAGGTGTTAGGTTTGGGAGAATATTTTATAATTAATTTGAATGTTAGAATTGGAGGTTGTGATTTTGGTTAGATAGTTGATTGGAGTGTGAATATTGAATATTATTGCTTCCAGTAGAAAATTTAAACTAATTGGATGAAGAGAGTAAGTTATGATACTAAGATGTTATGAAATGATAGAGAACATGATGTGATATTTTATTATTTATGGTTAATTTCTTTGTATTTTAGGTTTAATTTTATTAAATTGTATTTTCTTTTGTATGTTATATGTTTCCTTCTGTAATAATCACACTTTACAAGAAAAAACATAATTGTGAATTCCAAACCTTATTATCTGATAAAGGGCAAAATTATCTAATTAAAAAGTACATAGAAAATAGTTATAAAAAAATTTGTCCTCTTTAGATGATACTATAATATAAAAGACAACATTTTTTATTATATTATCTTATAATTTTGTTATATATATATATATATATATATATATATATATGATTTTTTTGTGGTTTTATTTATTATGTGAAAATAATATTATTAAATACAGTATTTATTATACATTTTATTAAAGTTACACTGTAATAAAAAATTTGATTATATAAAGTTAAACATCGCAAAACGTTTACAACTTAATATTGTATATAGAACACGGAAAATTATTATTTTGATCAATGTGAGAGATAATGAAGTAATAAGAAGTTTTTCTATAGAAAAATAAAATTTTCTGCTTGTTAGAATTGTATCGAATTTAAACATAGTTTAGGTACGTACCTAATGTTATCTTTAGATACCTAGTCACCATAGATCAAATTACGAATAATAAACTAAGCACACGTAATCAATATGATTTGAAAGTCGAAAAATAGTAGGGGAATTTTCCATTAAAATTAAAAAAAAAATCTCTCTACTATAATTTGAAAAATAAAAAACGTCGGCATCTAAATAAAGTGAAGTGTTGAATTACATGATCCATAAAATAAAATTGTATAACCCTTTTTACAATATTATTCTTTTCCCAGTTTTCTCCATCATGCCTCTTGTCTTTTTCCTTGTTATTACTTTTTGTAAGGTATCAATAGAATTTGTCTTTAGTGATCGGTGCTTTCACACTGCACCAGAAAATCTATTATCCTTACTATTTCTTCGTCATATATTTCCCTTTCAACCAAAGAAATAAATAATTAAAATTGAAAATTTTGAATATAATTTATCGAATATGATTTTTAAGAAATTATACCCACCAAAAAAAATTAAGTACAAAATAAAAAGATGTGATCATAGTAAAAAAAAAAAAGTGAAAATTTTACAGTGCTGAATATTCATTCTACTAGGAGTGAAAATTTATGTTGTGATTGGTTGTGTGTGGAGGTGAATGTGGTATCTTTGATTTGGTTCATCTCCCAAGACAGAAACAACTGTTTGAGCATCTCTCTCTTCACATTTTCAGATGTTTCAGACAAAAAATGTTATTATCAATAAGGAGTGTTCTGTTACATTACATGATTGATCCTCTGCATCTGCAATCTGATATCTGCAATCTGCTATCTGCTATCTGCATAATGCATGCTTTTCTCCCTCAAGGCTCCAGGATCCTACTCCAACTGTGAGATGCTCAGCCCTATGCCTGACCTCTATCATCTGCAAATGTTCTTCATTACAAAAGGAGGTTCAAGAATCATTGTATTAGCATCTAATATATGGTTTTAATTTTAATAATTAACACTTTAGGGTATTTGGTTAACAGAAAACAAGAGTAGAAAAAATCAAAATAGCAGAAGATAAAGGAGAAAAAGGCTAATAAACATTTCTAACAGAAATTAATTTAAGGCACTTGTCCAACTTTAAACCTTTTGATTGTCTTACAACTTTTAGATTAGCTGATTAATTTTAGAGAATTTTTCCTTTCAGTTATTTATTTTATCTAACACTAAAATTTGAGATCTTACTCAAAACAATCGAATTTGAATATATTGATAATTTATGTTATTTTATATTAAGATAACATTATTTCATTTTTTTTAAGAAAAGTTCTAAAAATATTAATGATCGCGAATGGTGAGAAATATATCTGTCGAATTAATTAAAACATGTGAATAGTGTAGAATAAATGATGTTCTATATAAAAATTATATTGCAACTAAAATATGTAATGAATAAACATTTTTAAGCTATAAATTGTATTTTTGATTTATGATCAATATTTATATTTTATTACAATCCTAGTCTCTAAATTTGTTATGAATTTAATTTTGGATCCCAAATTTTAGAAAATCATTTTGATTCCTCAAATTAAAAAGGAAGGGTACTCCTACATTTTTAGCTTTCAGACCTTAAATCTGAAGGAACCAAAAAATAATATTTTAAACTCGTTTTTAGCTTTTGAATACTAAACTTGAGAGAACCTATTTTTATTTAAATTTAGAAAATCAAAAGCGACTTCATTCCAAATTTAAGACACTTGTTAACAATTTTCATTGTGATATATTTTTAATTTTAATTATTGGTAATTTAAGAAAATTACTGAAATGTAAGTTAGAACTACAAGTATTAAAAATGGTAATAGAAAGTATCAAGAAATTAAACTAAACTATCATAAGAGCGCATTTGAAATTGAAGAAAAATAACACAAATGCAATCCTGATTTTAAATGTTCATTTACCTTAATCAATTGAACTTTTTAAGGAAAAAATATAAATGTATAAAAAAAAAAACATATTCTTTGTTATAGGATACTATTTTTTAAACGAGGAACTTATTCGGGGAAATCGTAATGTTTTATATTTTTAAATTAGTATTTTTTTAGGTGACGTGTCTACTACATCTATGAAAAATGTATTATTTTATATATTCTGAATACTACACAACAAGGGTGCAAAAACCGACATTCAAGTATGAGGCAATAAATATAAAATAAATGTATTTTTAGACCCTGCATATAGTTACATATATCCTTATTAAATGCATAAATGATTCTTAAGATACAATTAATTAAGTCTTTAACAAGGTTATTAAACAAACAAAGTGCTAAAAATATAGAGGTATCTTTTGGTTGAGAACATTGGTTTGTTTTTATAACAAAAAAACTAAAACAATGAATTTGAATGTAAAAGTTAAAACAGTTGTTTGAAAAGACCAAAAATTAGAGTAAGCAGGTAAGTAAATAAGAGTTTTATTGTATTTATTTGAGGATGTGATAACAGGTAGGTGTTGTGGAGAGAGTATTTAATATGCATGTCACGTAAAGCGAGGTTATAGCTATGGGAAGGAGTGCATGCTGAGATCGATGGGACGGTGATGAGATTGAGGCTATGCAACACCCTTCTCATTTATTATTCTTCCCTTTTCCAAAATATTTTTCTTTTCTATGCATAAAATTGAAAATGTTAGTTTTGTGGGTCTAAGAAATGTAGGGATGAGGTAGGTAAGGTTAAATAAAGTAAAATGTTTGCTTGAAAGGAACCTCTTGGTGAAGCAGAAGCAGAAGCAGAAGGTGTTAGAATTACAACAAGTAGAAGTAGAAGTAGGTTCAGGCTAGAGCGTGTGTCAGAACAAGTTTGTGCATTTTACGCTAACGTTGGCATCAGCTCTGGGAGTGTGGAACTCAGATCAGACCACAACGTAAACCTAAATTTGGAAACCCTATTTATGCATTTTATTCGCCATTTGCACTATTTTATGTCACCACACACAACCTTTTACTCACATAAAACAAATAAAACAGACACAAAAATATGGAAATTCCAAAATAAATGATACTGATGCTAAACTAGTACAATCAATCTTATCATCAATTCAAACATAACACAGAACTTTGCAGGTGTTGCGTGCAGGGTACCTTCTCTTCTCAGCCAAAACAAATATGTACCACAAAATCTACAAATATCTATTCCAATTCTTATAATTCGACACAGTCTCTAATTAGTAATCATCGTTTTTTATTATTAAAAATATACTATTATTTTATTATTATTAAATGAATGATAATATGAGATTAACTTCATATTAATTTGAGCAATAGCGAACTGTTCTAAAATCTTTAAAATTTAAAGAGGTGTTTTTCTAGTAGATGATTTCTGCTTCCTTTCACCACATAATCTAAACATCATTTAGTAGAGTTAATCACCATGTTTATAATTAAAAAAATTAATGATATACATTTACATGGACTCCGGTCAATACGGGCCATATGTAAAACCTGGCCCATAAATCCATTTCTAATTATTACCCAATGTTTAATAAATACTTCTGACTAACTTTTGTTATTTCAAATTCTATATATAAGCAAGAAATATGATAATTATGAAATTGGAATTTTCAAACCAATATAGACGGCATTCACCCAACAACCACGTACAGAAAAAGACTTTTATAGTCTCTGACTATGTCCACTTTTATTTGCCAAAAAAACTGTACATTGTATTGTAGTTTATACACCTGAAGAGAGTACAATCACTACGTACGGTTACATCTCTCTGTCCCCTTTCCGATACAAAAATAATACAAGACAACTTTGGACTTTCACCTATTCTTATGGACTTAAAATATGAAATGAAAAATACGTTTGACATGATACAATGAAGTAACAAAGTGTTGTAAGCTGTGATAGTAAAAAAAATACGATCCCTCAAATACGCGCATTTTGGTCATCGAATCGATTGTGGGTTAAAACTTCCCTTGCTCGAGCACTCCTATATTGAAGTCGCTGATGAAGTGTCTCAGACATTTGGTTGAAAAATTCAGCGTCCCATCTTTGAATCAGTAAGGGGTCCTCTGCATAGCAGATGTAAATGGATGTAACAGCACTTTCCACCACCACCATTGCCAATCCAACCTGAAATATAATTGCTTATTTTTTTAAGTCACATATTCAGCCATATACAGCTTTGACTGATTTTCATAGTCAACACACGACAAGACATGTCACCATTAATTTAGCTGTCATGCATAGATATAACAACAACTGCAAATTCAACATTGCAGTTTGAATCATTTTAATGGTCAACGTGTTACAGGGAAATAATAAGCATCTTTACAAGCCTTTTGATGTATGGAAAAAGCCAGATGTGTGAAGCAATTATACTGATGCGATCCAATTGATCACAAGTGGTTTATGGACAATAACTGAATGTTCCTCACCAGTTTTAGAGAATAAAAAGTTTAACAAGCAGCATGTAGTCCAACCAAGAACAAGCTTTAAACAAGGAGGTTGTTAAACATACCAATACCATCCCCATTAGCATGGACGTGAATCCAATCATAATAACCCTGTCACTCCATTTAACCCATGCCCAAACGCCAGAGCAAGTTCCAGTTATCAGCCCACCAAAAATAGTACCCATCAGAAGCACAGCACCAGAACAATCATAGGCCACAAGTGCTTCAACTCCAGTGGACTGGAGTAACTCCCATGCATCTCTAGCCGACCGGTTAAAGCTTTTACCATAAACAGCAATCTGAAAGGAAGGTGACCATTAAAAACATGCCAGAATAAGTTTTGCAAGAACCAATACAGTCAACAAACTTCAACACAACTTCACTGTACACTATATCTCAATTATCATGGAAAAATAGACAGCTGCTTTAAACATAGAAATGCATTACCTTTACCCTTGTCCCTGACAGAACATGATATCTTTCTAAATTTCTAGTAATTGAAATTCTAGCAATAATCGTTCTATTAATTAATTTTTAACCGATATCTTGAAAGAATTTCATCCTAGATATTCAACCAATTTATATCCTTAACTTCGAAAAACAATTAAAATATGACAACAAACTGGCAGTGGCATTTCCTTTGGAAGCACTGAATCTGCATTGATCCCCCATTAGCCTCAACAAAAGATCTTCACTTCAGGTTAACAGCCGAACAGATGGCTGAAACTAAAGTTACCTGTATCCAGGCATTTTACATATTCCTACTACTTAATACCAAATGAAAATCCACATTTCCTGTATTTGATTTTCATATAGAAGAAGTGATTTATATCATATAGAGGACTAGTTAATGACACGGTCACAGAAGTGTACGGTCACAGAAGTGTACCTGAACATAGGCATACTTGTTAAAGAAACGAACAAGAGTCTCCACGAGATGGAAAAGGAAATCAACAAAGCAAAGTAAACACTCATTATTGCCAATCTTAGACCGAAATCCCCGTATCTGGAAGACAAAACAAAATTTTAAAAGAAAAAAAAATGAACAAGAAAAACCTCGATAAATGAAAGAAACGAACTAGAAATTGGTCATAATGATTGGTTACCTTCCATCTTAGTGTCCTAATAGCTGCAGTAAATAATGAACCATAGCAAATGCTGCCAAACGATGTTGTTAAAGCATACTGTAGAGATTTCCCTAAGGAGTTAGCTGGAATTGAAGCTGCATCTCTACCACCATGAAAAAGAACAAGAAACACCATCCCAGACACTATAACATGCACAGTATTACATAATACTGCACCTGTCCAAAACAAGCTCACAGAGAGAACCTGAAAACCCGAATTGCAATACCAGCCTAATCAGACACGGAAAGTCTAGTAATCTGATGCCAAAACCAGTTCGAACAAGAACAGATAGAATGAAGAAAAAAAACTTGCCAGCTCACCACAAGAAGCCACCAGCGTCCACCATCACCCATGCTTGAAGCCACAACACCTGCAGCTCCAAATGACCATAAAGCCATCCATAAAAGCACAACAAACATAAAAGCAAATGCCACTCTCATAACCTCAGGAAGATTCCAAATCATCTTTACAGCTTTTTGCAGAATCAACATCGTAAATGGGAGTCTGGAGAAGAAAAGAAGCCACAATAAACCATCTTATGGACTCAACCAATTACACAAAAAGCTAAAAAGAAGCGGCACAAAAAACCTTAACCACAAAATCAGAAGCTGGCAACGTTAATCTCTGAAGACATGCAAAGAAAAATTCTTTAAAAACTGAATATAACAAATGAACAACTGCTTATTTTCATTTCCAGGGATGGGAGACTGTTGAAACCGTAGGGATTGGATGGCAAACAGAGTGAGAATATATTCAAATTGTATAATAGTGATATTCTCCTATAATATGCCAATCAACCGCCACATTCACTTCACAGGACAAAGAACAAAACTAAAGACAGGTCAATGTCTGTCTACAACCCACAACATTTTCTGATACACATATAATTACAAGCATTGTCTCCAGTCATTTACTGATATTAATCTCCTTAGAGAGATCTAGAGTCATCGAATGGTGAGTTGTCCCTCTTAACCAAGCTTTCTCCATACAAAAAAGTCAAAATTCAAGTTCCAAATCACTTGCCTGATCGAACCAAGTCCATCCCCACCCATTGGCTTACGCCCACAATTTGAGTAACAAGAAAACAACTGAAATCCATACCATCCTAAAACATGTTAAGGCCAATACCTGTCTATGACTGATATGACATAAAGGAACTGCAGAAGAGCTCCAATGGCAAAAGCAACCCCCCAGAAAATCTGGCCAGCCCAGAAACACAAAACACTGATGACAGCAAGGTAAGTGGTGAGTATGTGAACAGACACCTTCATCATTTGAGTTGCCTGGGAGCCCAACAACAACAACCAGCTCCATCCAAGAACAGTCCCAACCCCACCAGCAGCAGCATAGATGGGCCAGTAAGTCTCAGTCAACCCGGATTGGTTCTCAGAAAACCGGGAGGTATACTTGTCAATGTTAAGTCTATTCTCTCTCTCAAATCTATTCAGACCAAGAACCCCAAGAAGGAACCCCAGCCCAATCAAATGGATTAAGAATATTCCTAACCAGAACACGTCGTGCCACCGCCGCGACTGCTCCGCAGCCACCCCTTCTCCGCTGCTCCGGGCCGTACTCTATCACAATTCACAACAAAACCCAATTTAGAAACTCCAAATGAAGTTCCAAAGTAATATTTTTTTGGCATTAAGTACATCAAAGACAGTTATTATAGTATGTTGACAAATGAGTGTAACTGGCAGTACCCAGATTAAGAAAATAGTCCTAAACACTGAATTGTAGAGGTAGACAGAGAAAAACATAAAAAAATGATTGATTTTAGAGAGATAAAAAAAAAAAAAAAAAAGGGAGGGGGGGGGGGAGAGGGAAGGAGAGAGACAAAGGAAGGGAAGAGGGAAGAAAAAGAAGAATAAAAGAAAAAAAATAATAAAAAAAATAAAA
>Ga0099824_1006653_pt1 | contig 15729 bp, 2 predicted proteins | sample SiratrowhiteBW_FD_76837 | JGI IMG/M metagenome (GOLD analysis project Ga0099824, IMG submission 76837) | Root nodule microbial communities of legume samples collected from California, USA - Siratro white BW | ecosystem: Host-associated > Plants > Roots > Nodule | place: USA: California...
ATATAATATAAAATAAAAAATTTATATATATATATATATATATATATATATATATATATATATATATATATATATATATATATATATATATATATTTCATTTACGTTATTCATGACATCTTATAAAGTACAACTTTTTATATACAAATCCCTACTTTATGAAATCATATATTGAGCATGTTCGATATTTCTTTTCATAAAATATATATATAAATATTAGAACAAAAATAAAATCTTGCATTTTATTAAAAAAAATTATGTGGTAATAGAAACATAATATTCTTATGTCTTTACATTATTTTTTATTTTAATATTTAATTTATAAAATGAAACACTATTATTTTTTTTTAAAGTAATTATGATTTCAAAATTTCATTTTTCTTTTTTAAATTTATAATGTTTTCAGATTGTAAAATGAAATGACCATGTCATCTCAATTCACAATAAATATTGAATTAAAATATATAAATATTTTAGACATTTAATAAAACAAAAACTTTTAATAAGGACTAAATTAAAAATACTAAAATAGACATACTCCAAACTTAATTAAAATATCTTTTATTTTATATAGAGACATATAAATAATAACATAAATGTGATTTTAATTAATTATAAATTAAAGTTTAAGAGGTTCTAATGTAAATATTTACAATGAATATAAACTTTTTTAGATTATAATAAATATACAAATCTCTTCAAGTTATCAGAAACACACAAATCTCTTTAATTTATCATGAGTCTCAATCCTTTCTTATGATCAATTAAGATAAAAAAAAAAAAAACTCACTCTAAAAAAATACAATAAAATATAAAAAAAAGAGTTACTTTATAATAATGATTACACAATAATAATTTTAGATATTTTGAGTAGCAAATTGACGATAAAAACTATATTAAATACTTTATTTTTCTTTTTGCTTCTTATTATCTTTAAATTAAATTGTTTTTTTATATATAATTTTATAAAAACTAGTTATTAAATGTTTGAAAAGATAATGTATTAACAATTAAACTTAATTGATAGATGATTTGATATTTATACTAAAATGTATTTTTCTAATTTTTATTACGCATTAAACTTTAATTATGTATAAAAATAATTCAAAATACATTACAACAATGATATTTAACATACTCATCAATAACTTTAATTTGAAAATAATTAATCTTATAAATTTTAATTATGTAGAATGATTGAGAAACATCAATAAGGCACGATAAAACATCTGAATTTTATTTGTTTTTAATTAATTTAGACCAACAAATAGGAAATATAGCTGTAATGTTTTATTTAAATAGTTTCCAAAACAATCCATGCTCTTAAACACAGAGTGAAATCAGAGCTAATAATTTAGGCAACGACCTAAATCTGCTGTAGAAAATTAATTTAACAATGTCAGGATATTTGTTTTCACTTTAGGTACAGTGACCTGAATTGAGAAAAGAAAGTAATGGTGAAATTGATTTGTGCAAATTAAAAGAGTCTCCATTAAACCTTTTAAAATCATGGCTGCCGTATTTTATCTAAAACATTTGAGCACTAATTATAAATTATTTCTAATCATAGATTAAATACATAAATGACTTGATTAGGTGCAGATTAAATGCATAAATGGCTTGATTAGGTGCAGCAAAACAAAGGCAAAAAGGTGAATGAACTTTTTCAGTATAAAAGATTATATTGATAGTGAAAACAACATTCTGCTTGGTAATAAATTCTAAAACCAATCAACTTGTTTTGTTGAAATTATTTAAAAACAGCAGATTAAATGTTAAGATTTGGCCTTTAAAATTTTTGTCTTCTTTTAATTAAAGTTAATATAATAAAATAACCATGAATAAAAATTTATCTGGATACACTCTGTCTAAATTTTATTACAATATTCCTCATATTTAAAAAACTATGCACATTAGTACAATAGTTAGATAAAACATTAAATATAAACGTGTATTTAGAGTTATTATTATCATTAAAATTGAAAACTATATTAGATAATTTAAAAAAAAATTTATACAATCTAAAAATTTAATAAACTAAAAATATAAACATTTTAAGTATTTAATTGAATAAAATTTTAATTAAAAATATTCAAAATGATTATATATTAAGTTTTATTCTTATATTCTAGAATGTCCTCTTCATTGACTTTAATATTTCAATCTTTACTTAACACCAGTAACACAAACAAACACGTATTAATAATGTTATAATAATATTTCCTAATATGGTATGATAAATAAAGCAAAGTTGTTCAGTAAATTACTTTTTAAATATGTAAATTATTATGATACTCCATCTAGGGTTAAATTATATCCATGATTATAGGATAACAACTATTTTATAATAACTCGTGTACTACATGGAAGCGTAATACATATAATTTAATAATAGTTAACTACTAAATTAGGAGATCATCTTCCTTTCTTTTAAATCTATAGATCTTCGTTTTCATTATACATCTGATTCCAGTTTTAGGATTTTTTTTAATGATTCAACTTAGGGAAATGAGAGAACAGACCATTTTGAAAAATAAATTAATGATTATGAAAAAAAATTACTTCCAAGCTTTAGTTTTTGAAAAATAATTTATAAAAAAATACATAAGTTAAATTTCAATTGATAGGAAAACTTATTTTATTCTATCTTTTTATAAAATTTTATGGGAGATTTTATTCAAACTTGCTGTCAATAAAATATTAATGATGTGTGAGTTATTATTTTACGGAAAGAAAATAAAAATATATTTAGAGGTAAGATATAATATGAATATGCAATTTGAGACATTACAAATAAATTCTTTATAAAATATTATTATTATTATTATCATTCTTAACATAATCATCAGTGAAATATAAATATTAATTTGTTTAAAAAATTATTTTACCTATTATTATAAAGAAGCTCGTGTAATGCATGGAATCCCATTACATGTATTTTAATAGAAAAAGTATCTAATTAACTAAGAGATCTTTGTAAAAATCTACCTGTCTCCAGTTGTTAACATCTTTTGAGCCCACAAATAATTTAAAAAAAGTCAATGATTTATTAACGTGAAAATCGAAATACAAATGTTAACTATGCTTATATTAGTGGAAAGTAATGAAATGAAGCAAAGTTAAAATACATTATTTGAAGTAGACAAAAATTATGAAAAGTAATAAAAATAGTAAGAGAGAATTTATAATCATACAACTCGATCAATAGATAGAGTTATATTTTTTTAGTTTAATCCTAACACCTTCCATCTAATTCCATTATTTTAAGTCATTGTTCTTCCCTTTCAAGTGGGAGAGTACCTGATCAAACTTGATATTTTTTTTTTCTGTCTTCATGTATATTTAAGGTTGATTAACTCATTAGTTCATAATGTATCAGTTTTTTTTAATTATCTTATTCAACAGCAATAAAATTACAAATTTGCAATTCTCTTGGTGTTATTTAACAACTTTTAGCAAAATTATGTGTTGTTCTTGAGTTGAGTTGTATGTTAAACAATGAATATCGAGTTCATAGATTAGGATCGTTAGATTCAACTCACAAAACACTGATTCTTATGGTTACACGAAATGATGATGATAACCTGTTTTAAATGTGCCTCGATGAAAAACTCTGTTTTAGAAAAGATAATAACATTTAAATTATGATAAACTCTTTTTGTATTAACTACTTGAAAATACTTGCAGGAGAGTTTATTTAAACACATGTTTCAAATGTAGTCTAATTTTACAATGTAGATCTATCACATCAACCTAGAGTAAAATTTTTCACCTCTACGTTATGTAATAAAAAAATATTTGAAAATTTTTAAAAACGGGACAATCAAATATTTTTTTTACGAAAGGTGATAGTTATGATGAGAATAGTTTTTTTTTTTTTTTTGAGTTTTATAAAAATTTAAAATAACTTGAACTTAGAGTATAGGCTATAAGAAGATTTTATGTAAGAAATGATTAAGCTTAGTAATTAAAAGCGGTGCAGTATATATTCATCTTTCTTTATTTTTCTTTTTTTAACTTTCTTTTTTTCTTCACATTCTTTCTCCTCCAACTACCAAAACTTAAAAAATTAAACTTTATTCTCAACTTTAGTGATTTTGTTGCCTAAGTTTTTTTTTTTTGTTTTTCCCCTTAGAGCATCACATGAGTTGGATTTGAGATAGAATGTATTTATAGCTCGTAACTCATTTTTATTTTCCGTGAGATGTTAGGATTTGAGTTTTAGATTCATCTAGGTTCTTCGGGTTTTATTTTTTTACTCATTTTTTTTTTTAAATTTATAGTTTTGGATGGAGCATTTACGTTCAAGACAAATAAATTATAATTAATAGATAAAATATAACTCTTTTCATTTAAAAATATAACAGCTTAAGCGTCACAATTTCATTGTAATTTGACTTATTTAATTTTAATTTTTATCAATATTTCTCTCAACAATTGTTCTATTGAGAATGGATTAATCAAACTCTCCTTGAACAATTAATTTAACTACGTCGCTAGAAAAATTGTATAACTTGCAATAATCTCTCCTTAAATAATTAATCAACTTCTATTCCCCTTGATATTAATATCAATTGTTGGATTAAGTGGTTACAATTGGATTAAAAACTATAGGTAATAATTAAGATGGAACTATTTCTATTTAAAAGTGTAACACTCATATCATCACAATTTAATTATGGCTTAACCTTCCAAAAATTGTAAAATTATATTTTACAATAAATTATTTAATATTTTATGAGTTTGATGATTTAATACTTTGAGGATAAGCTAACAGATGATAGGATTCCTTTGAAATATTGAGTATGGTTTAGTAGATTAAAGGTTTCATGGTTTAGTAGATTAAAGGTTTCGTTTGACAAACCCAGAAAATTAAATAATGAAGATTTGTTTGAAAAAAAAACATGTAAAGAGTTAAATATCCTTAGAAGAAATAAAGAACAATCAAAATATAAAAACCCTTTAATGATATAACTACTTTAATGTAAGGATAAACTTAACTCTTTTACTCCATTAAAAACTCTCCAAGTGTGATATCTGAATTATCTTTTTTTATCATTTACCTAAAAGATTTATCTTTTACAAACTAACCATTGAAGTCTTAATTCAATTGGAACCAAAATATAAAAACTAAAATTTAGATTGAGATAAGTGTAATCATTATGAATTTCACTATAGATAAGAGTATTATCATTAGATGGGTACACATATTATTATTAGAGAAACTATGAGACTAAAGGAGAGAAGAATAACATTGGATCAATACATCAATCTTCACAAGCAATCAATTAAGGAAAAGAGACAGTTATTATATGTAAACTATTATATGTTTTTTGTCAATTGAGGTGTCCGTAAACTCATATTTTGTTTATTCCTATCTTCATTATTTTTATTTATTCGTGAATAATTGACTTAGGTATAGAATGTTCCATTTTTCCTATGTGTTTGATATCAAGTGATGTGTTTCTAATCAAATTATTTTGTTTAATTGATATTCCTTTGGTTTAAAAAAGATATTCTCAATTTATTTTATGTTTGATGTCACACTATATTGAGGGAGTGCAAATTTAAATTAAATGTAGTTGAAGGTTGGACCTTATGGATTTAAATGAGTGGAATTTGATAAGATCATTTATTATAACTAGTCACTACATGGATCATTTAAATTGTTGTACAGGAATCGAATAATGGGTTGGATTGTATTTTTTACTTTATAGTTGACTTTATTAAAAGAAAAATGCAAACTAAATTATATGTAGTTGAATGTTGGCTCTTAAAATTAAAATGAGTTCTACAATCTATATTTATATTAGTGAATCTGACTAATTGTATCATTTGTATCTATATCAACTGAGTCTAACTAATTGTATCATTTGTATCTATATCAACTGAGTCTAACTAATTATATCATTTGTACTTATACCAATGAGTCTGATTACTTGCACCATCTTTGTCTGTATTAATGACTCTAACTAATTGTATATTTTGTACATATATAAATGAGTATGACTAATTGTATTGACTATGCCATATATATATATATATATATATATTACAATTTATTATTTGATAATTATCACCACTTAATATATTTTTGGTGTGTACCATTTGTCTTTTATAAAATGATAGGGAGAATTTAAGCATACACAAATCTATTGGACAATTTCCTATGATAGTAAATGCTACATTGTGAATGCAGATATACATAATAATATAGATATACATATGTGATATAAATAATTAAAGAAATGGTTTGAGAAAGATATTTTAATACAATTATCTATCAAATAAATAAACTTTTAAATGTTTTCATTTTATATTTCATAATTAATTGATAAATTATATATATATATATATAACAAATTTTATGCATTAATACTAACACAAAATAAATAAGAGTATGAGTATTGCTAAAAAGGTTGCACTTGATATGGATATAATTTACCTTTTTGAATTTTTTACCTTATTAGTATTTTTTATTTTTCTCAATAACATTTTTTGTTTTTCATTTTCCTTAATAACACTCTTTAATTTTTAATTATTGAAATAAGATTATTTTGTTTTTTTTACATTTTATTTTTTTATGTTGAAATAACACTTTTTTATTGATTTTTTTACTTCACTAACATCTATTTATTTTTTTATTTCTTTCAATAGACATCTTTACTCTTTAATTATTGAAATAACACTCTTTTTTTATTTTTTATTTTTTTACGGCGAAATAATATTCTTTTATTTTTTATTTTTCTTTTTATTTCTTACAGTACATTAATTATGATTATTATTTATTTATTTTTTCTTTTCTATTTCTTTTTTATAATTTTATAATAATTTATTGGTTGTATTTTGTATTAAATTTGATATTAGAAGAAAAACTTATAACAAATTATAAAATTATTATTTGAATTAAAATTTGTAGTTTTCATTTGTTAAAAATATGTCTAAATAATTAATAGAAAAAATAAAATAAATTTGTTGAAGTATTTTTGTAAATAAATATTATCTTTATAAAAGATCAAATTTTATCTTTATCAAAATATTATTTAATTTTTGTCATTAATTATTTAGATATTTTTTTAACAAACTAAAAATACAAATTTTAATTCAAATAAAAATTTTATAATTTATTATAATTTTTTCTTCCAATATCAATTTTAATATAAAAATACAATTACAAAATTATTATAATTTATTATGCCAAATTTAAATTTATTATAAAATATAAAATAAAATAATTTATCATTTTTTCCTATTATAATTAATTAGTTAAAAAATCTATAAACTATTTCATTTTATTTTCTTTGTATTCCTTTTTTTTCAATTTTAATTTAATTATTTTTATATATTTTTTTATTTTAATTTTAATAAATTAATAATCACAATTTTTAATAACTATTAGAGTGTTATTATTAAAAATAAAAATAAAAGAGTGTTATTTTAAGAATTAAAGAATAAAATGTATTATTGAAAAAATAAAAATAAATAATAAAAAAATAAAAACGAAAAAAATGCTAGTAAGGTAAAAAAGTTTAATATTTTCAACAACAATGTTCTCTTATTAAAAGAATATAATTTGATACAAATGATAATAAGATGAAAAAAGTCAACAGTTTAAATAGTCATTTAAAGTTAATTATTCTTTAGTTATTGCAGACATAATTATTACTTCATTAAGAACAACATTTAAAAGCATTTTTTGGATTCTTGTTTAATTCAAACAAGTTAAAGTTATTAGATGATAATATTTTGAAAAGAAAGTTGTGCTTAGGTACGACTTTACCTTTTCTCATGAGGTTGATTTAAAATATCTTCTCTTGAAATTGAAAGTGTTGCCGATGACTCTGCCTACTAAGTAAATGTTAGCCATTAAAAGTCATGAGTTTGTCAAAGTTGCAAATTGTTATCTAAATCTGTCATTTGGTTATAAAATTTTGTTAATTGTGACTATGACAGTGATATAAATAAAAAGAAGACTTTGTTTTTTAATCTAAACTAATAAAAATTTACTTAAGATCATTAATGGATCAATAAAGGTTAAAGGGTTTCACAATTTTATTTATTAAAAAAGATATTATAAAAATATTAACATTGATATATTATTAAAGATCTTACATCCCAATTTACTTGAAGAAATATTTTCTTATAATATTATTTTTTGTGTTTTGTTTTGTTGGTGATAAATAAAAGAATAATGGTGTTAGTTATAAAGGATTACATAGAAATTAATGTGACAAAAATTATAAGATATCTTTCCAAAACTATAATTATATTTATTATTCTAAATTAGATTAATTACATTTTTAATTATAATATATGTTTTATATTAAAATTATTTTTTTATATATACAAATATATATTCTTACATATTATTTTGTTATGAACCCATAAAAATATATATAAAAAAAAACTTGATCAGTGAGAATTAAAAAAGAATATTTATTCATAACGAGTAGATATTTTTATACTAATAATATAATTAAAAAATAATTTAACATCATAGTTAATGTACTATAAACTAATTTTGTCGACGAGAAAACTAATAAAGTAGATGTCCAAAATCTTTAGACCTTCTATTTTTCCACTGTTTAAGAATTAAGTAAAAATGAAATTGATGATATTGTTTTGTTGCTATAAAGGAAAAAGAGAAGAAATAACATAAAATTGTTGATGGGGTGGACAAATTTTGGATCAAAGCAACTGAATGGACCGTGTGAGAAATCAATAATTGAAGGCTCAAACGTTAATTGATTATTTGACATTTGTGTTTTCTGTTTCAGATTCGTCTGCATAAACACCATGCAGGACCCGGTTCTCCTCTCTTTGCCACGTTTATAATAATAATAAATATTTTTAAAAATAAATATTATTCAAAATAAACTTATTGTTTTGTATAAATGATAGTAGAGTTGGATAGATACGTCCAAACTTATTATTCAACACAATAAACATATTTGAAGTTAATATAAGTTGATTTTTTTTCTTAAATTCAGTTCAAGTTAATTTATTTTTTATGTGAGTTGGATTGAATTGAATAAATTAAACAATATAATTATTTATTTGGTTAAAATTTACAATTTAAAAAATAAACTATATTATTTAATATTTAAAAGTTATATATTTTATTTAATAGATAATGATATAAATTGAATAATAATTATATTATCTAATAATTTTGTTCGTACGACATTAGATTTTAGGTTTAAACGCAAAATTTATCCCTCGACTAGAGATTGGTCAAAGTTGGATTGACTTATTGAGTCTAATTAACCCGCATATTTGAGACTCTCATTAAACAATATTGTCATAAATTTATTTAAACTATTTTATTTAATTAATTTATTATATTTTTAGACATATATTTGTTGTGTTTAGTTATAATGAAATAAGAAAACACACAAATATCTATATATATTGTCCATTTTAAATTTGACTTTTTAAGATTAACTCTTTATTTAAATTATTATTAAAATGTAAAAGTTTTTTTTATTGAATATGTATTTTTCATTTAAAATACCTTTCTTATACAAAGTAATTTTTCATTTAGTTTATATTATTGAATATTTAAACAAAAACTAATTCATTCACACTTATTTTAAAATTTGACACACCATATAAATGAAAATGTGAAGATAACTTGTTTATATGTAAACTGTTTTTTTTTTTTTTTTATAATTTCTTTTTTTATTTTAAAAAGTCCCATTACTAAAAAGAAATAAAAATTATATATTGCTAAAATAGGTATATAATGTAAAAAATTTATATGTAATTTGAATTTATCTACTGCCAAAAATTCATAAGTAAAACTTTTGTAAATAATAATTAGATACAGATTTCAGATTCTATATAATTACGCATGAATTAGTTTTGTATATAATTACATTCGAATTATATATGAAAAAATCAGGATCTAATTAGATATAGATCTGGTTGATATGTAATTATATATAAAATAAATCTATATATAATTGCATATACGAATTTATTCCGTACATAATTATTGAATTTATTCAATTTTAATAACTTAATAAATGCCTCCTAATACACAATCAAACACTTCTAATCCAAAAAAATTAATAGACATAAACTATAAACTAATAAAAGCTGTGAAATAATATAACGTATCATAATATAATTAAAATTCAAATTTAAATATATAATCCACATCACGTGTAAAGAATATTTTATATTTAATAAAAAATATTTTATTATAACTAGATATATGAGTATTTTACAGTACCATCTAGTTCTAGCTTGCCATGTACAATAAACATATCAAATTTTGTAATAATTATCTAAAAAATGACATTAAACATATGATTCACAGTGCATAGTTTTTTACTCTTCTTTTTATTCTTTAATACATTAACTGTATTTTTATATTCTTTTCGTAAAGTAATCTTTCCTAAAGATTAACATAATTATATTTTTAAAACTCAAACGTTATTTTATTGAATTGAACTTGTACGAATTAATTTATTCGACGTTTTATTTTTTTGTCTGATGAATAACAGTATTTGTAGTTTTAAACATACAAATTCATTTTAAAACACATTTATATCTATAAATTCTATATCTCTAGAAGAAAAAAATCACATTGGCACGATAAAGAAAAAAAAAAGGTGTTGATGATGGAAGGGCCCCGGATTGGGTACACCAAAACGCTCTGCACACGAAACGACGAAATGGTTGATAAAGATTGTTACATATTTTTTAACAAACTTTTATTTGGACTGTGTGATGTAACTATATCCTCATTAACTAGCACCTTTATCTAATTATTTTTATCAAACAAATTTAGAGTGGTTGGAATCACACATCGGTGTAAGACAAAGAAAAAGTTACGAGCTAAAAAAGTACTTAAAAAAATCAAAATTTTTATCTTATCTTAAAAAGTAAATAAGAACTCAACTTTAGAATTGGTTAATTATTAGATAATGTCTTACCATGCTTTAAAGTTGTCCTAAGAAACTTTCTCTTCAATTTGGTTTAACCTAAATTGGTTAAACAAATTAGATAAAAAAAGAATTGGTATAATTTAGACTATAATTTTAATAGTGTCGCTGGACTTGTTTTAGGGACTATTAAATTTTAAAAGTTTTCTTTATTTTTGTTTGGTTCATACAAATAAAAATGGTATACTATGTAGTCATGAGGTCAAGATTTGATAATGACCATTCTGAAATGTTGACCATTGCAGTGTCTCCACTTCCAATTTCTCATAACGTGTTGGAAATATACTGTAACCATGTTCTGAGTTTTTTTCCTTTTTATTTCATGGAATGATATTTTGTGCATTTAATTTGCATTGACCCTTTTGTTATGTTTATACATACATTATTTCAACCAAAACATGCTGTGTAGGTGAATAAGGACTTCAATAACGTTCCACGACTACCACATTTTTTCATTGAAAACAATAAAAATAAAATTATATACTTCAATTTCAATATCCAAATCAAAGGTATGAACACTCTGAATTCCAATTATTATGAACTATGGTACGGTAAGTTAATTAATGTTGATTGTTAGTCACTGGAAAATGTCCCATGTTATTGTACTTACTTTCACTTCCATGATTCAAATCTTTCACATTGCACATGCCAACAACTCTACTATTGGATCTTCCCAACAGATTTTTTTTTTCTTGAACCATTATATCGATTGCAATGATATGACAAAATATCTAGGTCAAGATGTGATTGTACTATTTTTTTTTTCTTCATTATATTATTTGGTTTGTGAGTGTACTTGTTATGATATTTTGAACTATAAAATTATAGGTTTTCCTCTTTTGCGACGAAAAAATTAATCTCAAATAGAAGTTTTTGAATTATTTAATTTTATAACTCTAGTTCAAAAGCTGTTTTAGAGATCACAAAATGGAAAAAAAAATGGGAATAAGAGGATAATATTGTCTCACTCTTTGAATTTTAGAAAGAAAGGAGTAAGTTTTGATGAAAGATCGAGAAATGTATAACTAAAAACAGAAAATACATTTTATTAGTTTATTTAGCTTTTAAAAGTAGAAAAAATAGATAGTGGCAGTAGGAAACAATTATGGCGGTGCCAGAAGCAAATACCGAAGCCCATTTTGTGCAAAGGTTTTAAAGGTGGACCAGTTGCTCAACTCTAAAGGTGATATTTTTTTGACTATTGTTTTCTGCACCCTATCAAATGCTTCTTATATCTCATCAAAATTTCAAAATTTTAATTGGGTGTAGGATGTTTTTTAGAATAGGTTTTCCGAAAGTTAAAAAACACATTTTGAAAAGGGTTTTTTGAAAGTCAATGAAGAGGTGACAATTTCATTTTGGTGTTTCAAAAGTAAAAAAAATGTATTCTAAAGAAGATTTTGTGACATGTTTTTTTTTTTTTTTCATTCTAAAAAGAATTTTTCGGAAGTTTTCTTTTACATTCCGATAACAACTTTTCGAAAATGTTGTATTATGTTCAAAAAGATATTTTTATCATTTCTTGTCAATAATGGAGAGCAAGAAGTGAATGATACGCTGTTTTTTTATTTTTCAAATTACCATCTTGTCTCATGTAAAGGTAGCTTCTAGATTATCTATTCAAAAGAAAAAAAAATCGAATCAAACTTTTTGAAATTTTCAAAACAGAATTTTTATAACATAATTTATGGAACAAGTTTCTCAAGACATGTGAAATGTATTTTAGAAAGTTTAATTGAAAAGATTTTCATAACAAACCTTTTAAAACATATAAGATACAAAAGGAACCTTTTAAAATATATGAAATATGTTACACGTTAGAGTTTTTAGAACTTAACATTTTGAAAACAAATTTTTTAGGATATATATAATACTTTCTAAAAACAAGTTTTCCGAAATAACCCTCTCCCCTTATTTTTCCTTTCAAAGAGTGCAACTGCGATGGAGAACAGAGGTGTAGTTAGAGGTGCAGCGGTAGCAGAAGTGGCATCTGACAGTGACAATGTCACGTAGCGAGAAAGAATATTTTAGTCTTTTTGTGTTAGTAAGGAGATGCAGTTAGTAATTATTGGATACAGGAAGTAAAGCCCAAAAAGCTGCTTCGGTCACGTTAAGCCCAAATTGAAGGCCTGTAGATTCGGCCCAGTCTGTCTGACATTTCTATTAATCACACACATTATTTTCACAATAAGTACTTTTAAATTGTAGGTATCAATATGTTTATTAGTACCCTGTAACTATCTATTGTAACAAACTTTTTTGTGAACATTTATTGGTTATCTTCTAGTTAATATGATCCCCATCCCAATTTAATGAGTTTTCTATCTATAATACGTGAATATCTAATTCATAATAAAAAGACAGCATTAGTTAATTTAGTCTATAACAATAAATATATCTTAATTTTTCAACATTACTCGTCATTAATATTTTTTGACTATTGTTTTTGTCCTGTCACAATTTCTTTCTCTCTGAACGTTTGCTAACGTAACTTCTCATTGATTTAATTAAAAATATTTTAGTCTAAATATAATTAATACCGCAAATGTTATAGGTTTAATTTTTTTGAAAACAAAAACAAAAATTAGTTGTAAATTGGGATGGTTAGAGAAGAATAAGAGTAATGCTATCATTTACTAAATATATTCGGTTTGGATAAACCTTTTCATAAAAGAAAAAAATAAGAAAAGAATTTTTTTTAATATTAAAATTAATTTATGTTGAAATTAAATTTAAAAAAGTTAACATAACAAAAAAATTCTAAGAATTAATTAATATATAAATTTTGAATAAGCTAATTTATTTCCTGTGCCAAAAGTGCTTACAAAGAAATTTATTTTAAAATCTCCTAATCTATTACTGAGATGAAAATGTGCTTGTTGGTAACATACATCTAAATAAATACAAATGATAAACGATAATTAAGTCTCTGAATAAGCATTAAAGTGTTCTTCTACACACATACATACTTTCACATCATTGTTTACCAAGCAAAACGTGAAAACCAGTAGTATAGTAGCATTATGAAGTTTCATGTCATAGTCATCACTGAACCAAAATATAATTTAGAGGGCTAACTTTTCCATCTCTGCAATGGGTATATTCAGCTCCATTTTCCCATTCGTGTCACTCATTGCATTGTGAGAAGTTGAAGAAAAGAATGAGCAGCAATTGAAGTTCATGTCTGGATCAGAGTAGGAGCAGATTGATCCAAGAGTTCCTGTATCAAGATTGTAAGAAACAACAGATCCTGGAAGCTGCAAATATATGATTTGTGCTTGTTCACAAAAGGCAATGGGTGCAATCTTGAAAGGCTCCCAATCATAGAAGTTGTCACAAAAGTTTTGGAGCTTAGACATGAACACTTCAGGCTCCACACTATGGACTAGCCTCCAAGGAAACGTTTTGTAATCCCAATAATACAGGAATGCTGCATGCTCATGCTCATTCAGAAGCTTCCAAATGTGAAAGCCATCAAAATCAGTGTAGCAATAGTAAATTCTGCCTCCTGATTCACACAAACGGCTTGGAAAACTCAATGTTGGTTGCCAAGACCAATCCTTGGAATAGTTTGGTAGTTCATATAGCTCACAATGGCTTCCTTGGACTTGATACACCAACAAGTGTCCACCTATTTCCCAATGAATTGACCCTTTTGAGTAAAGAGGTGTGCAATGTTCTTGGAACTCATATTCTGGCAAAGAAGGAGGAGTTATGTTGATGGGGTTGTGGCTGCTCCATTTGGCAGTGGCAGAAGAGAAAACATGCAGTTTTAGTCCATTGGATGGTGAAGAACCTGCTTCAATCAGCACAACCTCAAAGTGGCATCTATCAAAGGCTAATCCAACTCTGGTAACATTCTCTTGGATTCTAGTTTGAGGGATTGTGAAATTGTGTTTGGTGAGGGGGTTGAACACATGGTAACAGAATTGGTCCTCACTAAAACCGGACAAGAGAATTAATCCATTGCAAAAGGCAAGGGTCTGCACAAAGTTTTCAGTGGAGAAGCAGAGCCAATGGTTAAGGGAAACTCTATTTCCACTTTCAACATCCATGAACACAAACTGAGATGACCCATTTTCAAATTGATAGTGGCAAACAAGACCAACACTAGTGTCTAGTGAGGTTGATCCAACAGTTTGGTAACTTCCATTTTTGATAATACTCATTGTGCTTCCCAAGTCAAGAAACAATTCCCACCAAAAGATGAATCTGATTTAAGGGAACTTGGGGGACTTGGTTTAGGATAGTGGAATTGTTTTCAAAAGGAAGGCTTCTAGGAAGGAGGAATCATTCATCATTGACTATCCAAATTGGGTTGACTTCATGACTTCTACAATTCAGAAGCTTGAAAGAAACTTCTTGTGGCCTTCCTTGGAAACAGCTTTTTCCGAAAGTTACAAGGAAACAGGCAATAAACTCTCCCTAGAAATGACCAAGAAAAGGCAAAATAAACTAAGTTTTCTATGGCAACCTTTTCACACTTATATTCATTACCAGGAAATGAAGAACAGAAAAAAAGACAATAGCTTTCTTGTTTAACTCAAACTATGCTAAGATATATTCATGAAATCAGAAAAACAAAGACAAGAAAAACTAACCCAAAAACCAAAAAAATAGTTATGTCTGGTCTACCTAGACCAAAGTAACAACAATAATAATACTAATAAAAAAAAAAAAAAAAAAAAAAAAAAAAAAAAAAAAAAAAAAAAAAAAAGGAAAAAAAAAAAAAAAAAAAAAAAAAAAAAAAAAATTAAAAAAAAAAAAAAAAAAAAAAA
>Ga0099824_1006654_pt1 | contig 15728 bp, 5 predicted proteins | sample SiratrowhiteBW_FD_76837 | JGI IMG/M metagenome (GOLD analysis project Ga0099824, IMG submission 76837) | Root nodule microbial communities of legume samples collected from California, USA - Siratro white BW | ecosystem: Host-associated > Plants > Roots > Nodule | place: USA: California...
AAACAAACTAATATCAAACAAAATAATCCCATTAGTCACATAGGTAAACCACAATCAACAAAACCAAAAACCTTAAATATGGTGTTCAACTTTATGGTTGGCTGAGTATCACTTTTGAATACATAAATGCCCCAATGATGGAACCACTAAAGTGTGTGTAGTTTTGGAACACAGACATGTGTCTTAGTGGTGAAAATACTAAGTGGTTAGCTCAGTTCAAATAAGTGGTTTGCTGTGTGTACTTTTGGAACACACAGATTTGTTTGAGTGGTGAAAGCACTAAGTGGTTAGCTCAGTTCAAATAAGTGGTTCGCTGTGTGTACTTTTGGAACACACATATGTGTCTCAGGGATGGAATGTCTAAGTGGTTCGCTCAGTTCAAATAAATGGTTCGCTGTGTGTACTTTTGGAACATACACATGTGTCTCAGGGGTGGAATACCTAAGTGGTTCGCTCAGTTCAAATAAGTGGTTTGCTGTGTGTACTTTTGGAACACATACATGTGTGTCAAGGGTGGAATGTCTAAGTGGTTCGCTCAGTTCAAATAAGTGGTTCGCTGTGTGTACTTTTGGAACACACACATTTGTTTGAGTGGTGAAAGCACTAAGTGGTTAGCTCAGTTCAAATAAGTGGTTCGCTCTGTGTACTTTTGGAACACACACATGTGTCTCAGGGGTGGAATACCTAAGTGGTTCGCTCAGTTCAAAGAAGTGGTTCGCTGTGTGTACATTTGGAACACACACATGTGTCTCAGGGGTGGAATGTCTAAGTGGTTCGCTCAATTCAAATAAGTGGTTCGCTGTGTGTACTTTTGGAGATGCAGAAACTGCTAAACATCTCTTCAATACTTGTAAAATGGCACAACAAGTATGGAATAAGTGTGACAGGTAGGTTGGGATTGTGGCTGTTAGACATGAGTCTACACTTGTTAATTTTCAGAGCTTCTGTCTATTGAGTCAAAGGTAGGGTGTTAATAGAGCATGGAAAGGGATGTGAGTGGCTATTGTTTCGTAGATATGGAATCATAGAAATAAGGTGGTATTTAAAGGTGGGCTTGTGGATGCCGAGGAAATTTTTAGTCTAGCTCAGCTAAAGGCTTTGGATTAAGTTTATGTTGAAGAGAACCACTCTTTCTTAATTGGATTGGCACTTATCTCCGATAATGTGCCTATTTTCTCTGGCCTAACATTTCATGTTGCAAGGTGGGATTTGTAACTGGTAGTTTGGGAGTGGCCAGGTTTTGTAGGGTATAGTGGTAAGGGTGTTGCGACCTTGCCCAATAACCTAGCTGTTATAGTTTTGTAGGGGGTATTTTGTTCATGTTATTCTCGGGTGGTTTAGTTTCTTGTGTGGATTGTATTTGTTTCTGTCTTCTCGTATTTTCTGGTGTTTTCAAGAGAAGTGTCTAAGTATGTCTAGAAAGGTGTTTAGGTTTTTTGACACTTAATTCTTGATTCAGTATTGTGTATAAGAATTCGAGCATCCCTGAAATGTTTCATTTTATTCATTTATTTTTTGTTGTTCAAGAAAAAACCTAACAATTTTTTACAATGACTTCACAATCATTATTTTACTTTTTATTTTTTTATAAATACAAATTTATTTTCATAATGATTATGATATCTTTAAAAGTAAGTTGTAATATGATTGTTTCCTATTATCAAAAGATTGTTTTTTTTTTAATTTTTATTAAAGAATTTGATTTAACATATTTGATATAGTTATCCCTCTCAATCATGTTTACTTTTTTCATACACAAGATGTCATGATTTGATTAAGTAATCAAACTTAATTTCACTCGTAGGAAGTTTTTGTGAAGCTTAATTTCATGTATGTTGAATACATTATTACAAGTTATAATGTTTGGTAAAGATTAAAAGGGAAAAGATACAATATTAAGAAACGGAAGGTGCTTAAAGTGTTCCCGAAATCAAAGAAATATAAAATGTTGGACGAGAAAAAAATGTGCTATCCAACTAAGCATATACATCAAGGTTTTCAATGATTCACTCATAGAAGAATATTTAAAGCCTAATAAGGAACGGTTGTTTCCAACTAAGCACATTTCATATTTCTCTTGTTATAGGGTTATATTTTTTATATATTTTGTTTCTTGTTAAATGATAAAAGAGACCTTGACCTAAACTAACAGTGGAATCTATGTGAGATACAAGAAAATTTCACAAAGCAACTAATTGTTTTTCCACGCAACAAATCTTCCAAATTATTAAGCATCAAGAGTCGCCAATCTCATTCTGGTTCAACACCAACCACAACAAACAAAATGAAGAGAAATATATATATAGCTGCACTTAACAAGGTCCTTTTCTGCACCCTCGAAACTTTCGTTAACCAGCTGTGTTTGCATCCAACACTTACACTTCCTATGTTACTGTGACCATTCTTAAAACACCCTCTTGCATTCCCTCTTTCTATACTCAACAATGAAGGAATCAGACACTGAAGGTGGAGGTGACCTAGGGCAAGCATCCGTTCTTGCACCTCAAAGTGGGAACAACATAGAAACTAGGTCCATGAGAAGTTCCAAAAGAGGGGAGGGTTATAGTTTTGCCAATGAAGAAGTTATAGGAGAAGAGGCATCAAAGTTTGAGGTTTGGGGATGGTATCTGTATGAGTTCTGCTCTTACTTTGTTCAAACTGTTCTCATCCCTGTGGTTTTTCCTCTCATAATTAGTCAGTTACAGCACCTTCCAAGGGACCCTGTTCAGGAGTGGTTCAAGAACCACCAAGGCGTGGCCTGTGCAGAAAAGGAAATTAACCTGTAAGTACACACATGCTTTAATTTAAGCAGTTTTTTTTCTCACAAAATTATTCACATATTGAATCAAATATTGGAATGTAAGGTATGCTAAATTGTAAATGAGAAAGGCTAGCACATACATAGACTTTAGTCTAAAATTTATCAGAAGCAATGCATGATAATGAATGTCACTTGTTTCGATGAGTTTTTTTCTTAACACTCCTCTTTCTAAATCATTCTTTACATGTTCCCTTGCATAATAAGAAAGTAGAAAAATGATTGATGATGAAGGGTAGGAGCCATGAGTTTGAAATTTGGTAGAAAAGGTTTTATTTCTTAAAAAATGGACAGCGTGATGAAGAAAACACAGGTTCTCATCATAGTGGTCATTGTAATAATAGTGTAAAAGTGGTTGTTAGTGCATGGTGATGGATGGTGTCTACTTTCACACTTCATCTTTCCTTCTACTCAACGACGGTTAGGATTCCACTTCACTTAGGTTACACACTTGGTATATTGTTAACTCTGTATGCTCCTTAGCAAGGGGTATTGTATTAATAAAACATTTTAAGGTATAAAATAATATTTAGAATACAGATATGCGATTTAATTTTATTATTTAAAATTTATTTCAAAGTAAAAAATCAAAATCAGGTTAAATTGTTCACCTTTTTGTTATTATTTAAGTATTAATATTTAAAAGTGAATATTTTTTTATATATAATATAAGTTATTATTTTTAATGAAAAAATCTATTATTTATATTTATGTATGATTTTAATGATTTTTTTATTGATTGTATTATATTCCTCTCTTTTATTAAAACTTATGTAATAAAAGAAGGTATTCATAAAAAAAAATCCTTTGGTAGTATCTGATTGAAATCCTGGAATATTAATATGTTTAAAAATAAAAATTCAATGTAATATAATTTTTTAAAAATCAGATAATTTAGTTAGCGTAGTTAATAAAATATTAAGCGTACTAAAAAAAGTTCAGCATATTTAAAAGAGTTTAAGTAAATATATTTTCGATAATGTCTTAATTTTAATGTTTAAATGTATGTAATTAGTATATTTTACACGTTAATAGATTATTTTATTTCTTTTATTTTATTTTATTTTAAAATAAGATAATTCAATTAAAAAATTACCCAATTAAGTGCGTGCAGTATATTTTGTATATAGTTCTTCAATTGAAACATTTAACGATGTCTCTAAGTTAATATAATAGAAGAACTTTGGACTAACATTAATTTTTATTTTATTTTAATGGTATGATTTATAATTAAATGTATAAATTTTATATTTATTATTATTATAAATTTTAAATTAAATTTGAAGTGAAATTTACATTTTAAATATTGGAATAATCATTTTATGCATATTTATAATATTTTTTATAATAGTTAATTGTGTTGAAATTAAAATTCAACAAATTAATATTTCGATGTGTTTAGTGATCCATTCGACATTGACTACATTATTTAGTCCAAGACGCTCATGTTAAAAATGAAAAATAGAAACAAATATGCTAAAGTGGTGTATAGATAGAGAAAATATAATATTTTCAATTTTTCGAAAATAAAACAGCAAAAATAATGTGAGTATTTTAGTTATTAACTTATAATCGTTAAAACTGAGTAAAAATTTCTCACGAAATGAAGATGCTGAAATATAAGTTTGGGATTCTATTTTTTTTTCCTATCTCCTTCATGTGACTTTTTAGCGGATTAAAATATATAATAAAATAATGTGAAAACGGTGGAAAAATATAGATACTTAAATCTGCATTATAATATCCATACTTCTTTTTAGGGAAAAAAACAAATTTCTAATTGGATAATATATTATTTAAAGAAATATTAAAATTTTAAATTAAAAAAAATCATATTTATAAATATGTTTTACGATTATTGTTTGATATGATGCAAAATTTAAATAATCATATCTTAGTATTGATGATTCAAATTTCAAATGCAATTAATACAAAAAAATTCAAATAAAAAAATTGTTAAAACTTAAAATGAGCAGTGTAGTTTAAATTTTAAATTTTGAAATTATCATGTTAAATACTTTTATGGTAATTCATTGATTAGAAAGTAAATAAAATTAAAAATTCTGAATTCAGATATGAAGTTTTATAAAAGAAAAAAAAAACTAAAAAGTATAACATAAAAGTTTAATCAATTGTATATGCACAAACAAATATGTAAGAATAAGTCATTGACTAATGCAATAGGACAACATACACTTTTGTATGAAACACGACAAAAACAGGAAAAAATCTTAGGACTATATTTTGACACTGTGTTCCATTCGTGATGAGAATTTTACTTTACTTATATACTAAACTTTGGGTATAAAGATATACCAACATCCATATTTTGACTACATCATATCAATCTATTACACTTATACTTTATCCTTTTCTCTCAAAATGTCAAATATATAATTGGAGATGCATGCACACATTACATTTTTAACCTAATCACAAAGAATTACATTAGAACAAATGTTTGCATGAATTGCTGCAGGTACAGCACACTAACAGAGCGCACCATATCAGTGAGTGGTTCAACCTTCTCCTCTTTGGAGTGGACATCAATTGCATGGGGTGCAGGTCTTGTTCTAGCTGCTCCAATTCTGGCCTTCATTTCCCTATACATCAATGGTCCCTTCCAAACACTCATCACAGCTGCAGCCACAGGCATTGGCTTCCTCTTTTGCCTCCCTGTAGGCCTCTTCAAAACCACTAAGATCTTCATTCTCTATATTGCAATGATTGTTGTTGCAATCACAGTCTCAACTGCAACACACACTCACCACTTAGCCCTCATGGCTCCTACATTGTCAAGACCACCATTAAAGAGACTAACCCTAGTTTCCTCAAAACAAGGAATCTCTAGTTGGATCTCTCTCTGTGCTACTGTTGTTGGCTGTTTAGGTGCATGCATTGTCTCATCCTTCACTTACCACATGCTTAGGGAGCCCATTGAACGTGAGTATATCAGTCTTTGGATTGTGTCAATATTTTGTGGCTTGTTATGGCTAGTGGGGGTGTTGCATGCAGTCACAGCTGAGAACAGAACCAGTTCTGTGCCCAACATTTTGTCTTCAAGGCTTCAACTTTTTACAATATTCAAAAACCCAAATGCAATTGGAGGCTTGGTTTCTGTTCTCCTCTCCTCGTTTACCACAATGAGCATTTTCACTGGCGGGGTGCTGTTCATACTTGGCCAACTCTGCATTGAGCCAGTGCATGTGCTTTATTTCTGGTTAACCTATTTCCTTTTCCCTCTGGTTTCCCTGCCACTGCTGTTCCAACCACTGCAGCACCTAATCAAGGCCAATTCTGTGAAAATGAAGATCATGGGGTTACTCTTGTCGCTTATAAGTTCTGGTTTTGGGTTCTACTTTTGGGACAGTCATTGGAAATGGGGGCACTTGCTGGTGTTTGGGGCCATTCAGGGAACATCAAGTGGGTTATTGCACACTTTTGGAAGGGTTTTGATGTTGGACACTGCTCCACGTGGTGAAGAGGGTGGCTTTTCTGTTTGGTATGGTTGGGTGAAGGGTGTTGGGTTGTGTGGGGGTTTCATAGTGGGTTCAGTGGTGCCAGGGAGGGTGAGAACTTCTTTTGGGGCTGCTTTTTGCAGTGCCCTTATTGGAATAGTCGTTTTGCTTTTTGGAAATGTGAATGACTTTGGTGTTGTCAGAGAGGGTGGTGAGATGGCCTTGGATTCCAAGGAATCTATCAGCGTTTGAGAGTGTGTCGTGTAATAAACCAACGTTTTGTTCTCACATTGTATTCACTTTTGTGCTCTCTTGCGAATGCTTGCAAGGTGGTGTCATAGGATTGATTTCGTGATTGGTCTAGGGTTATCATAAAGTCTCCAAAAAGTTCTTGGAACCATTCAAACTGTCCATCCTTTGATTTGTTCTTATTGGTTACCTATTTTATTAGAAATTTTACAACTTAACATAAAGATAGAAAGAGAGACGTGTTACAGAAAATGACAGAAAGTGTATTGGAGGGTAACAATACACTTTTTCTAATATACATTTCATTATTTGTTTAAATTTATTTGTGATTTCCAGTCGATTTCAGTTAACGATAAAAAATATGTTTAAAAAGTGTCTCGAGTGCTAAATTTCTCTAAAGTGAATGATACACAGAGAGAAAATTAAAAATAAAATAAAATTGTATCATTACTTTTTTTTGGAACCCATTAAATTATTGAACGTGTATATCAGCCACATAAATGATTTCTAATATGTGTAGGAAGTAACTTCAACTTTATTTACTCATGCAACTTTATTAAAAAAAAGTAATTTTCTATATACTTATTTATTAAATAAACTTAAATACTTTTATCTCAAAGATAGTAAGTCGTCATCATAATCTCTTGATACACTATAAGAAAAATATTAAATAGTATCGACCATAAACAAACACAAACACACAAAAATAAACTTAAAAATGTCGACACTACGTCAACCAACAACCGACAAGTAATTGGTGGAAATTATAGTTTCAGCTAGCAACCCAAGGTAAATAGCATGGACAAACCCACGCTAAAAGGTTACAAATGAATATAATTTTAATATTACGTTGGTAAAAACGACACAAACTGAAAAGAAGTTGTGTCGATTGGCCGATGGAAAGTTTGAAAAAAAAAACATATATTATAATATTATACGGATATTGTATCGGCAAGACAATGCAAATCTAAAAAAAATCTCACTAAAATTGGCCACGTCGACACTCCTTAAAAAAATAATTTAATTTATTCATTTTAATTCGTATTTATATCGATTACGCCAAGATATTTTTTTTTGGTTAGGCCGAAGCATTATAATATTTTTTATTGTGATTGATTTTTACGTTAGAAATGTCATCGGAAAAAAAAAAACTCCAAAAGGGGTTTGGTGGATACAAAAGCCCATGTTTAACAAATTTATGAAAAAGAAAAAGTTTGTAAATTATATAAAACTTTTTGTAATTATATTTTAAAACCAAACATTTTAGTTTCAACGAAGGAATAGAAATGTAAATTGAAATAATATGGTAAAAAATATATAATTGTAAATGTAGAAACAATATAAAGTAATAGTTAATTAAAGTGTAAAATTACATAACCAAAATATTTAAATGTATGAGTATTTACAACATTTAACTGAAAGGAAAAAGTGAGAAGTCTCACTTGCAGTGCATAATCCTTCACTAAATGTGCTTATGAAAATTGAAAGTTATTTGAACAAATAGAACATTAAATATATGAGAAGAAAATTTAAATAAGTAAACATATATTTTGGGATGAACTTTAAGAAAGTTGTTAGTCATTATGGTCTTTGACATAGTCGGATGGAGTTGATTGGTATAGGTGGAAAGCATAGGTACGTTGTTGTTCCATTGTATGACGAGTTATTCCTGCATCGTCTTCATAACGTCCTCTAACTGTACATTATTTTTCTTTTGCCAATTGAGCCTCATGACTTGCCACCAAAATTGTTTGTCTTACTTCTTGAACTTTGGTATAGAGTTGCTCATTTTCAACTGACTGGTCACAATATGATGTGGAGAAAGGATATAAGAAGGACTAAGCGAAAGAAAACACTCTTTGGCAGAAGTTACCAAACTAGTATGTTGTGCTGTAGACTCGACCTCTACTCTTACCTACTACAATCTCCTTCCAAGCCTGAAACTTCGTTTCTACATCTGGATGGTGGGTATTAATGGTTGAACCTTCAGAATTGTTAGCTTGTATGGCCTTCAACCGCTCGTGGTAGTTTTCTTACATAATGATTAGAAGATCGAAATGTTAGATAAATTAAATCAAATTATAAATAATTAATGAAAATTTAAATGAATAACTCATATCAGTCTCACGAGTTCTAGTATCACCCCAATCACTCTTCTTGTTTTGTGGATGGCCATAAAGAGTTCACCAAGTTCAACCGAACGATCATATTTAAAGAAGTAAGCTTAAATAGATGTTATTAAGTGATCAACAATACTTACCAAGCCCAATGTAAAATCTAAATGTAATTTACAACCAGTTGAATACAATGCTCCACCTCAAGCTGAAGACTGGTTAATTTTGTTCTAGGATGACTTTTCTTTGAACTTTTAGGTATCCCAATAGTTTAAAAGTTCACCCATGCTTTTCTCCGATCCATATAGGTTGGGAGCCCTTTGCTTGGGCTTTGGTCAATATATCACAAAGTTGTTTTCTGACTTTGGACTCAAAGACCTTTCTAATCTGCCACTTATCATGAGGAGTCCAAGTCATCCTAGCATGCAAAAATGAAGAATCAACATGTTAATATCATAATACTAAAAAATAGTTAATTTGTATGATATTGTAATAAATAATTGTAATTAACTTAAAATTAATTCACTATTTCAATTGGTTCTCCTTAGTCATGACATCATAATAATGATAAAGTCTCCCAATTTAGAACCTAATTCAGGAATCAATAACATTAACAAGATAATGATTTGGTGTCTAACTAAAAAATATATATAGAAGATTGTTAAGAATTAATTATAAACATGTATATAATATAATATAATATAAATACATCATGACTTATTCTTTATCTAGAGGTCAGATAATGACCTTTCGCAAGGAGCTCGTGGTCCAAAGCAACTACGGAGGTATGAGCTGGATCTGCATCATGGGATTACTCTGATGAACCAGCAGCAGTGTGGTCTGAGGTAAAAAGTTGGAGTAAAGATAAGTTGGACTGAGAGAGCTGCTACAGTGTGGTGCTAAAAAATTGTAAGGGTAGGATGGAAAAAAGAGGAAGGGATAAGCTGCACTGGTGCACTCCAAGTCTGATATAGTGGTGCAGTCTAACTCTGGTGGATAAACGGATCAAAAGACAACTGAACCATGAGACCGCATGTGTGATGGAGTCGTAGATGGATTGTAGTAGCATAAGAAAGAGGTTGGGGGTATAAGTAAAGGGTGTGGTAGTGGAATCGTTGCCGGATTACATGATAGATGGAATATGTGTATGATTGGATATAATAACGTTGAGAGGGTGTAAGCATAAGGAAAGTTAGTGGTACTGATAGACATGACTAGGTACAACAAATTTGTTTCCTTATTTTATCAACTCTGTGTCATACAGAACCTAGTCACATTACAAATTTAAAAAATTATTGCCTTTGCAGGGTACACCACTTAGTAGCGTGTTATTCCTGTGTCAATATTTGAAAGTCATGTTGGTAATCTGTTATTCTTGGATTTCTTTAATTCACAAATAATAAATTTATTCTTGCTCATATCCTAAATAGGTGTGTATGTTTAATGTATGCATAGGTAACGAAGTTTAATGTTCGAAAATGGTGCAAGGTCTCATTGGAAGTGGTGATTCAAAGTTTCAAATCGTGTGAAAAAAGCATCACTCAAATTATGTCCTTCTTGTTATGGATAATGAAATTCTTAATGAGTTAGAGTGTAGGATTTAAATTCTTAATGAGTTAGAGGACTTTGGAAATAAGGGTAGTAATTGTACGTACGAACCTATACCAACTATTAAACACTATGAAGCTAATAATGACTAAATTCAAAGAAGCTCAGTTATCAATAAGATTGGGATAATAAACATAAAGGTGGTGATATTTTGACACTACTATTTATCTTTGACACCGTTTAACACTAATATATATTACTATTTTATTCATATATAATATTTTATTAATAAAATACAGTGTCAAATAGGAATATAAATGAATAGTAGTGTCAAACTAACATTTTTCTAAACATAATACCAACAAAAAAATCTACTTTTGACCATTATAACAAAATGAAACATGACAAAATGTAAACAGAACTGTACATTATCAAGGCTGGTCTCAAAGTAAAGTAGTAAATATGGAAAAATATCCTGGAAAGTACATTATCTTAAGAAACACTTTGGGTGGTTTCTTGCCATTTTCAGAGTAAGATTCTTCTCATTTATTCAATTTAAAAACTAAAAATTTACATTAATCTATAAATATCAAATTATTGATTCATATTTTATGTTTTAAATATGATAAAAATATTTTTACTTATTTTAAACTACTCTTATTACATAAATATAAGTTTACTGCTTATTCAATGACACTTTATAACATGTCTAATGCATAACTATCACTAATAATATAACATCAATTAATAATATAACATCAATTTCTAATATGACCAAATTTTCAAATCTCATTAATTTTAATTACATACTTCATTTTCAATGATAAAAAATATTTTTATTTTTTACCATGTGATGATTTTGAGGATTTTGTAACCTAAACTAAAAACAACATGTCTTTATTTTAATTGTTATAAATTTTAAAAAATTAAAAATGATCATAATGTTATGATAATATCTTAATCCTATATTCAAATATATCCTAATGTGTTTCAAAGTAGTTTTTTTTTAAAAGAAAAGAAAAGACATGACAACTTTTTCAATTTCTAATAAATATTTTATGAATTAACATAAACCTTAAATGAAATAAAAGTGAACCTAATTAATTATTAGTGTTATGTTTATTTTTATCAACATTACACACTTCTCTTAATTTATTTTTTTAAAAATTTTACTCGAAAACACAACCTTAGTAATATTTCAATATTAATTTAATTTCTTCATAATTTATAAATACTAAAACTAATATTTTTAAAAGAATAATTTATGTAAAATTTATAGAAACTAAAAATATATTTTAAATAATTATTATATGGAGTAAGGGATAATTGTTGTATGTACAAACTCTAAATTATTACAAGTCATATTTATTCTCTTTTAATAACATTATTAATATTCTTATCTAACAGTTACATATTCCTTACGAATAAAAAGACTAAAATTGTAATCTTTAAATGAATAAGCATTAACTTTTGTAATAAAGGTTGTCATATAATGATTTTAATTATTTTTCTTTGTAATTATGTTAATTATAGGGATAGTAGGACTAATTTTCCAAACTCTAACTATGTCCATGTCCAACTATTCTTCATACTTAATACATTGTTATTATAGTTTTAATTCGAAATTTTGAGTCTTTTAATTTTGCTACTATATGAACATGTTATGATATAAGATAAATTTGAGTATCATAATATATAAAACTGAAAAAGATGTGCAATATATAAAAAAAGTATCTACCAATTTATTCTTTTGAAATTTTGAATTGAAAATAGTGATATGATCTCTGGCTCATATGATAAGTTATAAATAAGGTCATTATTAAACTATTTATGATTAAAATAATATTAATATTTGAGAGTAGTGTACTAGATTATAATTAAAAAAATATCGTTTTCTTTAAGTTTTTTTTTTTAAATTTGTAACAATACAAAAAAAATTATTTAGACATTTTTCACATTGAACAGTGAAAGAATAAAATTTTGTACAAAGATAAAATATAGGACCACATTGTCATTTTGCTTTGCTCTCATTTGTATGGTATCGAATTGAGATAATCTTGAAGTTATTTTATCTACCTTGTAAGCATTACTAAATAATTAGTGCTTATTTTAAGTTCCATATTAGTTAAACTAAGTTTACTAGCACCACCTTTTATGAGCTGAAATTATTAGAACTAATTTGCACAATATGTATTTGAATATTGGGATTTAGAACAAGAGATAACGTCTTTGAGCATGAATTTTCCTTCCTTTCGTAGTTTTCCTTTTCTAATTTTGAAACCTTATGTTGAGGGGTGTCCCACATTAGCTTGCACACCTAAGTTTAAAATTTCCATGGACTGACCACTATCATCCATTAACAGTGCATTAGTTTTACATATTATTCTTCCTATAACTCCTGTGTTGAAAATTTCTAATCTAGCTTACCTTCTTAATTTTGTATATAATGATTAATATTTTTATTCTTTTAACCATTATCCAATCACCATGTAATTTATTATTTTTTTCCATATTACTGTAATAGTATTACTATTGTTCCCATAACATTTGTGTTTGAGGATGTAACTAATTGGCCTCTTGATTTTGGGTTGAATTATTGATTTTTTGTTGTTGTTTGAACTATCATCTAATTACAAGTTTTTTTTTTTTTTCAAGGCCGTTCTGTATTGTGCAGTTCTTCTTTACTGTGCATTCTTATAGCTTATTGATTTTTGATTTTGTGTTCTTGGTTGCTTAATCATATGGTCCCCATGGATGTTTCATATTGCTCCTATATTTCTTTAATCACTTACAACATACTTTATAAAACATTATTATGTTATTGAATATTTTAATTTTAAATGTTTTGAGTGATTAAATTATTATTTTGTACATTAATGACATCTATCAAATTTATTAAAAATATTAACAGTAGGCATTTATCTTAAGAAAGTAACACATTTCAGTGTTTAATAAGAAAGATATTAAAGGTAGAATACATGTATAATAAATTACAAAAAATATCAGAATATTTATTATATATTTTTTCATCTTACTTTCTTTAAGTATATTTACTTTAGAGAATCCTAATCCAGATGAGAGAAACTTACTCCTTCACTGTTATCTCTAAGTAAAAGTGAATGACTAAAATTACATAAAAGACAAAGTTAAGTAAGTGAAAGCAATTAGAGTTTATGAAAAATTATAATATATTTAAAGGGTTTATTGAGTTAATTTCTTTTAGTAAATTTTATTATAAGAGAAAAAAATAACAAGTTAAATAAATACCCGATTAAATTCAGAATTAAGATATTAAAATAATAAAAACTTCAAATTTAATTGCGTTAAAAAAATTAAGCATTCTAGCTAAATGAAAAAAAAATCAATACTAACAACATTTTCTATTATGTATTTAAATCTAATAAAATTTATAAAATCTTCATTTGATCTGTTTGAATGAGTCTTGTAGAAAAAAAAAAAAAAATGAAACGTGTTTTAAGTAATGTGAGAAAGAGTTGCACACACACATGTCGTGTCTTGGGGTGTTTTCACTTAGATCTCAGTATAAATAGTATCGGCTCCCCTTCCTTTATTTCAGAAAGAGTCAAATCTACATCTTCAAACCACAAAACTCATGACATCAGCCGTTGATTCTCAATCGGATCCCCAATCCAACTCCCTCAGTCTCACAGTCTCACCAAATGCAACCGATTCTGATCCATTTCTTCCCCCAATTGACTGCCTCCCTGCTCCGCCACCAAACACCGCCGCTGAAATGCCTCTGCTGTTGCATGCAGAGACTTCCCACCCTACCAGGCTGCACTCTGAGCCTCCTGCCGTAGAAGAAGCCAATGCAGGTTCCGGAAAGCGGAAGCTGTCAGCGGAGAAGGAAGAGAATTCTCGGAGACGCTCGCCGAGATTCTCAGCAGGTTCTGGATCGGGGTCTCCTCATCTCATTAAGGTGTGTGTCACTGTACTTTTTACTACTTTGCATGCGGTCATTTTTTTCGGCTTTTACCTTTTTTAGTAAAATCTGATTGTTTAGGTCCTGATTCTGTTAAAATTAGATTTAACCTCTTTCACTGTATTTTTGGTCTTCAAATTGAATGTTTTGGGAGAATAAACTCAATTTCATGATATTTTTTGTTGTGCTCAAAACTACATTTGCACAATGATTTCATTTGGAAACTCCGTTTTATGTAAAAATAAATTACTTTTCTTCATTCCACTAATTGTATAAATCTTACTAAAAGTGAGTTTAGAAAGAATATATTAAAAATGATATATATATATATATATATATATATATATATATATATAAAGACTAAAATAAATTATAACATACATATAAGATTAGAACAAATAATCTTTACTCATAAAAATGACATAAGATGAAATGAATAATTAAACCTAACAAAAGAGATCCGACTTACTTTAAGAATTCAGTTTAGCAAACTAAATTTTAACACAAATTTTAACACACTGTTCACTTTGTAAACTTTAATATAAACATATATGTTTTGTTAATGAAGATTTTACTGCATGTAATTTTAGTAGTATATCTTTAATATTTTTTATAAAACTCATTAACTTACAGAGTACTAAAACTAGAAGGATCCTATTTAGAATAAAGTAACTAATAAAGATGAGATATTTAAAACACATTTAAAATATTAGTTTACTCTAACCTACCTCTCACCTATGAGTAGTATGAGAAATATAGACTTTGGATGAAATAAGTTGTTTCTTTCTAAATTTTCAAATTTTGTATTTGATTTAAAAATTGTCAAATTTTGTATGATTTTTTAAAAAAGATGGTCAAATTTTGTATGATTATTTTTTTTTTTAAAAAATCTTGTCCCTTTTTTCATTGTCTAATCTTGAAATGTATAAGTTTTGATAAAGTGTTGATAACAAATTTAAAAAAAAGTGGTATATTTTAAAATTAGATGGATGAACATTTTCTTAAAGAAATTAAAATTAAAATTGAAATATTAGAGATTAAAAATTTATTTTATACTATATATTTTCATTCTTAGGGCCTGGGCTATTGTTAACTATATTCTCTTTTATTTTATCTGGAATGCAGGTTCCCCCTATTTGCTTACTATCAATTATTTATTTATTTTTTGGTTAGTTTTGGCAAAAGTTAGGTCAGAAAGAAAAAATATAAAATTTTTACTCAGAAAGAAAATATTATCCTATCAAAACCATAACATAAAAACTATTTCATATTTGCCTTGTATTAAGTATTTAAAAACTAGCAGACGAAAGTTACACATTTAGACTCTTCAATATAACATTTTAATTAATAACTGTTTGAAGAGATCAATGTAACAAAAAAAAAACAGGGAACAATTTATCTTTTTCTTTTGTTCCTGTGGCCTGGTAATCATAAATACTATATGCCAACTTTATATATATATATATATATATATATATATATATATATATATATATATTTTATTTTATTTTATACACAATATAATAATATATATATATATATATACTATAAATATTTATATATCAATAAACAATAGTGATAAAAAATAAAAAATATTT
>Ga0099824_1006655_pt1 | contig 15726 bp, 7 predicted proteins | sample SiratrowhiteBW_FD_76837 | JGI IMG/M metagenome (GOLD analysis project Ga0099824, IMG submission 76837) | Root nodule microbial communities of legume samples collected from California, USA - Siratro white BW | ecosystem: Host-associated > Plants > Roots > Nodule | place: USA: California...
AAAAATTTTTATTTAAAAAAAAAAATTTTTTTTTTTTTTTTTTTACTTTACTTTAAGTGAAGTAAACCAAACTGCAGACAAGTATTGGACCCATGTAAACAATTGTAAATGTCGTCAAAGAAACCAAACCAGTGAAGGATATGTGTTTATAGAAGCACATAAACAATATCAGTATGTTTTCTTATTCTATATATTATTGGATATTCATCCATGCACATCCTTTAAATTTAACCCCTTTTGGTGTTCTCTATATATTTTAAAAAAGAAAACGGGTATCTAAAATATTTATAGCAATAAATGCCTCTGATGCATTTAAAAGAAGCTTCAGAAAACTCAATTATGTTGAGATTTGTAGTTGAAGCCATATGGCATTAGAAAAGCAAGGAAGGTGGCACATGCATCCTCTTATCATTTTTTTATACAATCACATTCAATTTTACCCATCATTGAAGGATTTTGTGTTAGTTACTTTGTCATCTCTTTTTCTGAAATTATTTTGTAAGAATCAATCAGCATACTAAATTATTTTATGTTGTGTCTATTTCTTTTTTTTTCATATAACATAAATTTTTAAATAAATTATTTAAAAAGTAATTTAAGTATTAAGAGTATATTATATAAAAGATAATAAATATTCTATTTGACTTGTAAAGACAGAAAAAAAAGTTTTACCCATAAGAATTTAAACAATTAAAAAAATCACGTGCTCTTTCGCAACTGTAACGAAAACGTAGCAATTATTTCCAAAATTCATAAATTTCAAGATTTATTTTTAAATTTCACACTTTAAAATAAAAATAAGTTAAAATACCATTTATTTTTGGGTGAAATGTATTTATGCACTTGTAAAGTTTTAAATATATTTCTTAAAATTTTCATATTATTTTGTTTCTTTAAAATTAAAAAAGATATATTTTTCAAGGTCTTGTTATTAGTAGTAATAATAGATAGAAAACTAATATTGATCACGATTATAATATTTGAATTTTACAGTTATTTTATTTAAATGTATAATTAATACTATATTAAGATTGTTTTTTATGATAAAATTTTTCTTCTGTTACAGTTAAAGATAACAAAAATATATTTAAATTTTAATAGATCTAAAAATATGTTTGGATTTTAGAAAGACAAAAAATAATGAAGAAAAAAATATTTAATATTTTAAAAACATATATACAATTGTAATTTTATACAATTACAATGCAAACATAGAAATACAATTTAATAACAGCTGGTGGGTAAATAAACTTTGAGGGATGGTGATATTTTGAAACTACTATTCATCTTTGATACCATTTAACACTAATATATATATTATTATTTTATTTATATATAATATTTTATTAACAAAATACAATATTAAATAAAAGTATAATATGAATAGTAATGTCAAACTAGTATTTTTCAACTTTGAGAGGCGTAGTCAAGAGTGACACAACATTATATTTATTATATAATTTTATAGATAAATTAAATTTATATTTTGGAAAAAATATTTTTTATGATTTTTTTTATCTTCGTCTGGTATTGAATAAAAAATAGAAAATCTATCTATAATCCTTTTAGTACAAGAAACATTGTATTTGTTTATAAAAAACAAATTTTGTAACATAATACGAAAAAGAAATCCTATGCATTTTCATCATATTTAAAGAACTAATCATACTTTTCTAAAAAATATATTATAGTCAAAATTCATCTTTAAAAGAAACACAAAACTAATAGAAAAATTTATATAAACTATCGAGTAGAAAAATGTGTAGGCTCATATCATACTGCATAAGCACTTATTTAAAAATCATTAGTAGAAGGACGATCTAGTAGGAAATGGCAAACAGGTTGATTTAGGGTAAACAATTATTTAAAATTTCAAATTACGTAAACACATGTCTTTATCATCATATAAATTATTTATCATTATATTTATACATAAAAATGTATAACATTTGTAAGGGATTATGTAAAATGCTGATTTAGGGTAAACACTTAACTAAATTTTAACATTATAGAAACACACGCATTTATTATTTTTATATAATAATAGTAATAGTTAAGTTTGAGATTAGTTCACCTATACATATAACGGACTAATTGTCAAATAATTTAGTGTCATATTAATTAATCTTCAGCCATTTTATAAAAAAACAATTACTTTTGTAGTGTTCATTTACCCATTATTATTTAACTTCCATATATAGACTTCTTTAAGTGCTGTTAAAAATTAATATTGCTAGTATGAATTAGTTTTCATTAAAAAATCATTTTTATTTGAGTTCATTGTTAACAGAAAAATTATTACGTAATATTTCACATTTAGATTTTTAATTAAACTATTATTTACCACTACTTCGACTTGTCTTTCACTCCCTTTACAACATTGAGGTTGCTAGGCTTATACTCGTCAATTATTGGGTATAGTAAAATGAGATTTCCATGAGTTGGTCTTTTCTCGTCCTTCTACACTTCTTTTTTGCTTCATTTAGTGGCAATTTTGTTTTACTCTTGTGTCATTTACTTTTGTTTGGTCATTTGGAATGTGTGATCAACATTTTCTGTATTTAGCATTTATTGTTATGATTTTGTCATTGATTTTCATATCTATTATTGCTCCAATTTTTATATCAAATGAGTATGACTGCGTTTTTGTTTAAATTTAAAATCAAATAGGTTTTTCTTAGGCGTTTCATATTATTTAGTTTATGTGAGTCATTTGTGTATTGACATCACCGTGGAATATATGGAATATGAATTATATATTTATTTTAAGTTAAAATTAATAAATGTTTATTCCTTTTAGCATAAATATTAGATTAAAGTGTTTCTTGTACTATATTTTTAAAATGTATAGTAAATTAATATTAATTTTACTAGAAAATATATAATCAACTATGGTTAATTTTGTAAGATATAGAGTTTGAGTAGAGATAATTTGTAAATTGATTAAGGATATAAAATTATATATAGGTTATAATTTTATTTTTATTTCCTAATATATTTTATCTCTTTAAACTTTAGTTCTTTTGAAATTTCTTTAAGATTGGAGAATAATATTTTTCACTTTAATGCGTTTTGTATATAAAATATATTGTTAGTGTAAGTCTGATACTGAGACTTACAATAAGCTTAGTTAGATTACTGAAAAGACATAAAAGAAGAGTTGCTATTAAGCATTTATCTTTAGGCAAAGCCAGTTAATTATAATTCATTTAGTTTGATATTATATGGAAATTATATATATATATATATATATATATATATATATATATATATATATATATATATTTGTTAAGTGGTATATGATTGCTCAAATAAGAAGAAAAATTATTTAAATAAGAAAAAATTATTTTAACGCACATAGATTATAGTGATGATAATGTTAATAAATGAAAATATAATATTATATATTTATGTATATGGTTAATGTACAATATATTTTTTTATGATAATAAAGATCAGGATATCCTATAATTGAGAATGTAATAAAACGTAATATATCTCTTAGTATAAAGTTTATTTTTAGATGTTAATTAGTTCAATTTAATATATTATTATGTGAATAACTACTATGTTACTCATTATAATAAAAGATTATCTTCATAGTAATAAATGAATTATGTAAGTATATATTAATATTTTTATTTTTCCTAGACTTTATGTATATCATATTTTAGAAACTTGATATTTTAGTATTGTGTAACATAGTATATACAAACCGTATGCATTTTTTTTTTTTTTGTGATATATTATGACATATACCCACTAATATAATTAGTTTTATGGGCATTACAAATTTTATTTTATTCCTAAAAATTATTTTTATTCACCTTAAATATTTTTTTCCGGTTACCATAAAAAAGGTTGCGTATAATATTCTTTTATTTAAATTTACGTTGGTTGTTTTCAATGTGTTTCTCTTTTAATTTAATCAATGAACATTATGCAAGATTTAATACAGTATCCATCTCTTAATTGGGATACGATTGCCGTAACTGTTGTCCATTGTTATCCAAAACTCACACAATTACACTCTAAAACGTGTATTACATTCTCAAAGACTTATACATGTGATATCCAAGTACCCTAAATATAACATCTTCTTCCAAATAATAATGAATTAACACAGCTAAGAAGCTTTTAAAATGAGACTAATTCAGAAATTAATCAGAAAAAAAAAAGTCGTGAAAAATAAGTCTACGTACAAAAGTCTTTTCTAATACTATTGTTCACAGTAATAAAGCGGTTTCTTAAAACTGTATGAACATAAAGCTTTGAGCGTGTTTCTCACTTGATAATCATATTTAATGTTACTTTAGAAGTATGACGATGACATCATTAGTGATTAAAGTAGTACGATAATGTTGTAATTGCGCCATAACCACAGTTTTCGTATGCTTCCATCAACACGCCCTGAATCTATGGATCAATCTCAACTGAAAAATGGAATGACATAATGAACCACATTTAGTTTCATAGTTTTAATAAACTTTTGTTAAATAAAAAATTATTCATAATAATGCGTTAGAAATTAAAACGGCTACAGTGAGCTGCAAAGGAAGAATAAACGGGGTGGGTTTTGACCAATTGAAGATGTATAATAAGCTCATAACATTAATTACAAATAGAAAAACATTTTTCCCTTTTCATAAAAATCAACTTTATTTATATTATTGATATAAATAGTAATAGATATTTTTTTCTTACTTACAACATAATCAATATTTAACTAGTTAAAATGAAAAAAATTATCTCTTTCCCACTTGATTATCAAAATATTTATTGACGTAGAAACTAGAATCTTCACACCATGATGTGGGAAAAAGAAAGATTAGTCAAATTGGATGTTCAAAACTCTAACTACCAGTCTCATGACGTAGGAGACTCGACTATTTCGTGGTGGAACTCCGATGACAGATAGATATTAATGCACTACCATCTACTGCCACGGTCTCTTAACTATTATTATTGTTATTATTTCCTACTATTCACCAGGTATATTTTATACACTTGTAAAGTCTTGTCTTGTATATTATTATTATTATTATTATGTGTATGCGTGGGAAATGAGTTAAAAGGTATTTACTTTTAGATAATTAAAATACATTAATCTTTGCAGGTAAGTGTCTATTTTACGTATAAAGTCAAGTATTGCTTTCAATCTTTTTAACTTTTTTTATCATTTTTATATTAGACCATAAATATGCATTTACTGTTATTCTTTGTGTTTGAGTTTAATTTAAACCAATCCATTTAAATGAAGCTCATCTTATCAATTAAAGTCTCAAACTGAGAGCATCTCTTAGAAACTATTGATTTCGTTCAATAAAAAAAAAATATTTATATTTCAATATAAATCAAATCAAAAAGTTAATTAATATACACTATAACATAAATTACCCATACATCACACAAGTAGCATCGTTAATTTAAATATGCAAAGAAATTTAAGCTTTATAATGTTTAATTAATATATTTTTATTAGAACTTTTATTCAGATTAAAATTAATGTGATCTGAACATATAAATAATAAAATATATAATTATTATAATTTCGTCATTTAATATTTTGAATAATAAATAGATTAGTGTGGTAGCTTAATTTTTTTTTCAATATATTACTGTATATTTGGTTTTAGATTTCTTTTACACTACTTGATTTATGTTTGGAAAAAAAGTCTTAATCATATATATAACTTTAAACATAAACCAAACATATCACAGAATAAATAATTATTTACGAAACTTCTAATACGTATAATATTGTTTAGTAAATGTATTCACTTGTACAAAACAAAAGTGAGATTGGTACTATGTATTTCTCTAACCTGATATTAATGAAAACATAAGTGAAAGAAATTAAATTGAAAATCATCCAAACTTTTTTTCTCTAACCTGTAGAAAACAGGGAAAAATGTTTTTTCAACTGTTATCCTGACAAAAAATCAGCCTCCAGATAATGAGATAGATTGAACCCTACAAAACAGGTGAAAACTAAAGATGCCTGTGAACATTGGTGCGAGGGTGGATCCAGCATTTGCAGAGGGCAAAATGGGTAATTGGGAAAAATTAAAGATCGAATTCAGAAAGTGATGACCACGACTTAATGAGAAGGAAATATTAGTAATGGGTGGACAGAGACTGATCATGGCGATTCTGCAGCTTCTGAATTGTGATAGAGGAATGGATGACGGGTTGGTGTCTGTTTGATCATATCATCTTATGATGAATTTTCTACATCACAGCACACATTTTAAATCCTTTATTTATACAATCATTCTAGCACATTTCACTTCAAAATCAACTTTATTAAACTTCAAATGGGCTTGATTTTCAAACTTTACGGTATAAGCCTAGTTTATTATGAATCAATCTTAATATGGTCTCCCTCTGACAATAAAAAAACAATGTCAAATAGTAATATGTTAAGCCACATGTGGAAACAGGCTTTCTTTTGTTTCTTAATTGAAATAAGCCACAATGCCCAACAGAACAGATTACACAATCAGACCGGGGAAGGGAGTTCGATGGTAGGAAAACATCGAAGTCTACAGAATGACCATAGTTAACAAGAAAGTGATGAGCCAACTAGCTCTCGGATGCTCATGACAAGAAGAAAAGCAGTGGAGGGAAAAATTCATATCCCCGCCAGATCAAGTACAAAGCTACTTGAGAATCCATTTCAACAAAATCGTTGGTGACATTTAAGGATTAAAAGAGCATTACACCATGCCACAGACCCCGCAGCTCAGCCTTTACGGTCGAACAAATGCCAAGGGACAGCTTTAACTGTTGTCGAACAAATGCCAATGTCACAATGAAAGCACCATCTGAGTGAGCCTTGATAGACCGATCCATCCAAGTTATGTTTCATAGTACTCTCCAGATGATGGGCAGTAAGTGAAGCTCATAATAGGCACAAAAATCATACACATTCTAAAAAATTATCCAGAGAAAAAAGTAGCCTCAACGAAGAAAATAGCCCATTGGATAAGGATGAATCTCATGTCCTCCCGTCTAGTAGGTAATAGGTATTATTCCATCCAATGGTAAATCCTACCCCACTATGAAGTTGATTATTTTTTAGTAGAGGAGCACCAAAACTCCACAAGCAGCAAACTGACAACAGTCCCGAGGCAACGTATCTCAAGCACATCCAAACACCTTCCACGTATAAACGCCTCAGTTATGCCTCACTTTAAACAGGCAGAATTCGGTAGCCATGAACCACCGAAGGAATGTTTTGATTTTTCGAGGACCACACGTGGCATCTTCCAAATCTTCACACAGGAATAATCCGCAACCAGAGGTATAACCACGACCCTGTCTGATAGGACGACCTTAAATCGAATGATTCATCTTCCTAGCTTTTTCGCTTAGTTTTCATCTCCAAAGGACTCTTCGTGTACCTCGGTCTTTAAACTTAACGATTCAAAAAATCCAATGCACAGATCCATAAAATGGATTTGAAAGAGGGAAGTTCCATCTATACACTGTTGTTAATGTGTACAAGGTAAAACTCAAAATATTAATTCTCTGCATTCTATTCCTAAATCTTCAACGAGTCTATCCTAGGATTTTCACATTTCAGTCAACATTTTGGCCTACAAATCGTTTTGGTGATTACTTTAGTTTCCGAAATTATTTGTACAGGTTTATATCACACCCCAAATTCTCGAGCAGGTGTCCAGCTCCACAATCCAAACCGCCACTCAAACCCAACCCACAATACAACCAACTATCACAATCCCTGAAATGAAAGGTAATCGCAAATTTAGCCGGCCAATCACTCCCATCTCTGAAAAAACTCCCTGCACCAAAGAATAATATACAAAATGAAATGGGCATACCTCGTCCATGCATTCAATCCACACCCTCAACGGAAGCCAATGAAGCAAGCATTTCTTCATCCACCCACCCGCAATATCATGTTTGACCACTAGTAACAAATATCCCTCACTGTTACGAATGCCCATTATCTGCTTCAGAGTCACTTCCTGAGGAACTCCCGGAATCCGAATCTGCAATGGCAATAAAACTTAAGTTTTTTTCCTAAGAAAAATAGTTTCAACCACAAACCAAAGCCTACACTAGTGCAGGGGGATACCACTTGACGATGAGGAATCACTGCTTGAACCGCTCGAGCTACTAGAACTACTAGTTGCATGACCACCAGCAACATCTTTATCTTTCTCAATCTCCACAGGGGGGAACATACTCATTGGCATCTCATCCCCAATGTCAACATCCTCATCTCCTGCTTCCAGTTTCTTTGCCTTCTTCAACTCAGTTGGCATCCCATCAGCCTTCTCACCAGCAGGCAATTCCTGTCAATTAAAGCACCAAAAATTAGTATCTGGCAGCGACATCACTGTCAATGCTAAGTAAGAATTCAAGCCCATTAAAAAAAAAAGTAAACAAACTGGTAGAAAATATACCACATTGGCTTTGTTTGGCACCACGTTGTTGTTGATGTTGCCCATCAATGCCTGCCTCTTAATCTTGCTAACCATCTTCTTGTAATTAGTCACCAACCGATCAAGTTCCCAAAGGGTCTCTGTGTCAACTGCCTCAATATCTAGTTCGATCTCATCCCCATCCTGCTTCAAATGCCCGTTCCTCCTCCTTATGATCTGCACCACCTGTTCCATTTTCTCTGCTGGCAAACTCTGCAGTCCTAACCCAAGCTTGTGTTTCTCTTCAAGACTCATCTCCCTCTTGTTGGGATCCTTAGCCTTCGGCTTAGGTTGCTTCAAAGGCTTAACGGGTGGGGCTCGCATGGGAGAAGGTGTGCGCACGGGAGACTGCAGCAAAGGAGGGTTAGAAGAACTTGCAGGAGGCTGCGGAGGCTCTTGTTGAAATTTCGCATGAGGGATCAGATTATCCTTTTTCTTCACCCTCTCTGGCTCAACGTGGCTCCATGAACTGGCCTGCAATTCCTCCTCAAAATCACGATCATGGCCAACCAAATCTTCCAATTTCTCATGTATCGGGCGATACAGCTCCTCAAACCTCGTCAAAAGCTGCTCCGCCATGGTGTACACATCGTGACCCTTAGGGTTATAAGTCAGTGCATTGCTGAAAGTTAACCGCACATCAGCGGCGAAGTCCGAAGGGGTCGAGTACTTGTTTTTGGAGAGATTGGACTTCACCGTTCCGAGATCCATAGGCTGTTTAATTATATCGTAGTAATCATGGAGACCCATTCCGACAGCGTCAACTGGTACATTGAAGATCCACCCATGTTTGTGTTTCATCAGCTTCTGCAAAACCTGCGAGCAGCCCTTCATCAAGTTCCCAACTTCCGAATGCGACCGTTTAAAATCCTTCGCGGGATTCAACGGCAGGGGTCGTTTGTTACCGGACACCTTTTTGCTCGATGATTTCTTCGGGTGGCCGCCGTTGAAACTCTGCCCAGGTTGTAACTCTCCTGACTCGATTCGAGTTCTGAATTTCTGAACCTGTTCGAGCTCTGAGACAAGCCTATTCTTGATGTCGCTGAGTTCCTTCTTCGATAAGGATCCGATGTTGATGGACACGTATTGCGAGTGAGTTACTACTTCGTTGGATCGCCTGTTGATAGAGGAAGCATCGTCCGAAGCCGATTGGGTCCTTTTGCTATTTGCTAATTTAGGATTAGAATTAGGGTTAGGGTTAGCGAAAGGTGCTTTTCCCATGAATCCAGCTCCACCGACTCTATGCTGCGGCCAATTAGGTTCGTTCCGGTTAGCTAAGACGGCGGAAGCCATAGAAGTGCAAAATCACAGCCGTCTGGTGAGATTCTGTCGCCTCTCCGGCGCGAACTTTCCAATGCCGGTGGAACAAAGCATGAGTCAGCTGTACTACAAAACACACACGCGCAGTTGAAGATGCTCACGTGCCGTGACGGAATCACCGATTTGGAAGAGAAAACCGGAAAAAGTTATCAGCTTAAGGTTTTAGGGTTAGGAGGTTGGGTTACCCTAATCTGAGCGAGGAATGCGAGAGTGCTAGGGCCGATTCTTAAAGGCGATGAGATCTGCCCGCGGGTAGATCGGGAAGCTTCCTCTATTGTTGATTCTCAGTTGAACTGTGATCCAATGGATGAAGGCGATTTCCCAGCTGTGCCGATAACTGACCGTAGATCTGGAACCAACGGTTACGATCTCCTAATTCTACCACGTGGCGTTCTTAGAGCTGGCTGATGGAGAAGGTGGTGCTTTGATTTGGATTTCAGTTTGTCCTGCATTTGGAATGAATCTGCTGTGAATTTTGGATGATTAAATCTCATTTCAATATGTCCTATAGTTTATATTTTGAGAAAAAAAAATTAACAGTGTAGTTTGGATAAATATTTATTGCTTAACCATTATAATTACTAAAATAATAAAATATCAAAAAATTTAAAATATTTAATATGTTAGACATGTTAACATTTTATTTTATATAGTTCTACACTCTTGGTAGAATCAGAACCATCAATAAATACTAATCAAATCATTTTGTTTTATTTTAAATACTAACGTAATAATTTTATTTTACTTTTATTTTTTTTAATTGTGATTCGTTAATAGAAAATACATACTCATAATATTTAGTAGAAATAAAAAATATATATTATCATATAAAAACTATAATATACCTTATAAAAATATCAATCCATTTCTTCTGAAATATAATTTATAATTCAAATATATGTTTACTTTCAGTTAAATTTTATTATATAAAATTGTATTTATAAACCAGCTGTATAAATTTAATCTGGAAAAAAATCATTTCCTTTTAAGATATCTTAAAAGGGATCAGACTTGTTAAAACAATCCTATTACATTTACATCTTCAAATATGTAAAGAAACTTAACTTGTATAAAATTTTAATTATTAAAAATAGAAAAAAAAAATAGTAGCTATAAGATTAACAAATAATCAAATATATTAACGTAGTGAAAAATATAAAGAAATTAAGTTTTGCAGAAATTTTAACTATTTAATTTTTACTAAAAATTATTTTTAATAATATTTGAATCATGTCTATAAAATTACTATGTGATATTGGTACATGATAAATGGACAAATACAAATAAATAAATAAATTGAAATTATTGTAGTTATTGTATTAATAAAATGTATTTGATATATACTTTTTGCAATTCAAAGAGCAACTCCAATTTATATTTTATACAAAGTATATTTTAAATATTAGTGGTGCAAATTGTAGCGTTCTAAATATCTAACTAAAATATCTAACTAAAACATCTTCAAAAATTGTATTCTATTTTATTATGACAAAAATTAAAACAATAGTATTATATTAATTTTTTTTATTTTTCGCCAGTGATATTAATTTTTTTTAATTATAATTTCATTATTAATGTAATATTGTCTAACATTATATGTAAATGGATTTTAAATTGAATTTGTGAATCTGATATTCAACTTAATAAAATAATTTAAAAACATAAACGTTAAAATTGTAATTTATGGATTTTATATTGAGTATAAAATTTATAATATTAACTATTTAATTATTTATTTACAAAAATATATAATGTATTTAAATTTTCTCTTTTATTTGTTTTTTATTTTGATTTGTATCATTCCAGTGATAACAAAATATAAGAGATAATGATAATAGAGTGAAGACTGATTTTGACTAATCAAAATTTAGAATTCTATAACAGAATAAGTTTATGTCTGTTTTGTAAATTTTTTTCTTAATTCTTTATAACTATTTTTCTCAATGTTTAGAAATCTTATGTTTTACAAAATGAAAAGTCAATGTTTTATCAATATACACTTTTAATTTTAATATTTTGGATATTTTTAAATCTTTTTACTTCAACTTATTTTAATTTAACTTTAGAATTGAGATGAAATCTTAATCAAAGTTGAAAGTTGAGAAATACATATAATTTGAAGAGTTAAACTAGTTTTAGAAGTTTGAAGTAATTATCTTACATTAGAGTTAGATTTAATACAATGCATAGTTAAATTAGTTATATTTCTATATTATATTTTAATCTTATCAGATATTTAATAGTCAAATAGTCTTCCTAAAACTTTTTTTATATATATATATATATATATATATATATATATATAATTGTTTGTTTTTTTTTAAGTATATATTTGAAGTTTATGATATTTAGATATATTAACATATTAAATATATATAATAGGCAAGATATTGAGATATTATAGAATTAACACGATATTAGGTTGGTAGAATTTAGCCATTTTTATTTTTTTTCTCTAATTTTAACACCTATAACTTTTTATATCCCTTTAATTGCTAAATTTATTATTTATGTCCCAATAAAAAAATATAACTTCTTATTGGTTTCTTCGTACAATAAAACATTTTATTTGTAATCACAATGTGTAAGAACTATCATGTTTATCTTTTTTAACCACACTATTATTAAAAAAAAGACAAATACTAAAATGAAAAAAATATATACATAAAAGGACACAAGAGAAAATGTTCCATTTTATTGAGAGAAATAATATATTTTTTTTAAATTTTGTTGTGAGTGATGAATTATATTAGAACATGGCAGAAAAAATTAATCAAAGTTGAAGCTGTGCTTTTGCAAGTTATTTTAACAATCTTTAGTCCTTTAGAATTTACTCACTATTAATCTGGAACACACACATATACACTGATCAAATCAGCCAGTTTAAACATGGAAATAAGTACTCTGAATAAAATTTTATCTACCACTCCAAGTAAAATTTTAGAAGAAAAACCAATTTATACAAATAATTACACTATGTATGATCACTTATTTGCTGTTCAATAACACACCGTATTCTATTTCTATAAGGAACAAATATACAACAGCAAAAGAAATATATTGATTACTACTACTCATCCATACATAATAATTTGATGGGATCCACTAAACAATAGAAACTGTAATATCGAATTATATATTAATACTACAACAAGTATCTTTCTTTCTGTTTTACAGTGATAGCAGAGGCATTAGCTAGCGAAAATAATAGTTGGGTCACAGCAACACTCGTCCAATAGGCAACAGCAACACAGAGCCGCAAGGCTGCATATAGGAGGAAAAAAAAAGTTATGAACAAAATCAATAAATATTTATATTTTTAAAAGAATTAGAAACTGGTGTAGTATCAGCCTTTTTAATTTTAATAGTAAGCTGAAATCTGAAGAGAAAAACCATCAAAAGTTAAAAATTAATGTTAGTTTTGCTTAATTGAAGATATTATAATGGCTTACCATCCCTCAAGGAAACCCGGTTCTCTTCTGGGCGGTGGAGCAGCATAGTACTGTGGAGGTGCCGCCACCGGAGGTGGCCCCTGATAAGGACCTGTGTGGACATTACAACAACAACTATTCAGTAATAATTCACAAAAATACAAACTCAGAACATTACATATGCACTGGACAAAAAATTGATCAAGTAGCAACTAAACAACAACAACTTTCTTTTGTTGCCATACAAAGAAAGAGAATTAATGAAATTCAAAGTATGAAGACTTGAACATGATTATATATATGTATATATATACTACAAATATGTATGCATGTATATAAACTACCTTGAGCTGGGTAGGGATAGCCATATTTGATCTCACTCATCTCAGCAAGAACAAGACACCCTTTTGCAAAAAAACAGATAGACCCAAAATATTTGTTGGAAGAGAGGACTTGTTATAGGGTTGGAAGACAAGAGTTTGATGTGTGTATGTATATATATATTTATATGTGTGTGTAGAAGAAGGCAGGGAGAGTATAATTGGTGGAGAGAATTAAGAAGAAAGATCCAGAAATGGCATTTCATTTCATTTCACACTAATTGGATGTTGGCATGTAACTTCACAGCAGCCACTATTTGATGCTATTACATTTTTCTTTATATCTTACTTTGCAAAAGTTATCCACCATCTTAGAAGAAGAATAATGGAACAACATTAAGCCAAGTTCTGCTTTTTTTAGCTGTGGATTCCAGAGCAAGATGACTGTTTAATTTAACCTTAAATATAATACCATAGATCCTGTTTTTTTATAAGTAAAGTTTTATTTATGATAAGATAATGTCATTGAATGCTTCTGCTTTGATAGAAGAGCAATATAATAAATAGTGCATGTACAAGTTTTATCCTTAATCTAACCTAATTACTAAATACAACTAAAAGAACATCTCCAATAGTTTGTGACACGTGGATTGATTCGAGGGCAAGAATAGTTTGTCTTTGCTCGGAAGGTTCTTTGATGGACGAGTTGTTGTAATTAATGAAAAGGTGAGAAAGGGTTGGCTTGGTGCCCTGTACCATGTGAATGCAAAGTTTGGGTCCAAAAAGCACACACATGTTGAGTTGAGGGTGCTTGCTATTCTTGGGGAATGGTACCTATCTTAGCATTTTGGGTTAGTAGAAACTTTAAAGCCGAATATATTCCTTCCATAGTTGTACACGCTATTACCGCGTCCCATAAGTTCTTTATGGGAAACTTTAATTAGGATAACCATAACTTGAGTAATTATTTAAGAATCTAACAACTACTTACTGTGATTAAATTAGATACCCATCTAGCTGTTTGTTTGTTTAATCTTTGTACACAGATCTCTTAGTTAACATATTGATTAGTATTTATAAGCTTGTCCTTGTAGATTCTTTATAGCATTTTTTTTTCATATTTTGGGCTAATGGCTATAAGGTGCCCCCAACTAGCTTGCATATGAACAAAGATTCATGTGGTAAAAATCAATTTATATGTAACTAATTCCTATTTATATATCAAGGAGTAATAAACTCTTATTACGAGCTTTTTAAGTGTTTTTTTATTAATAAAATGATCATGATATTTGAGGACGTATACTGTATTATAAATGATATATTATACATATTGGACGAAAAGTCAATGGGTTATATTTATTTTTTTTATGTCAGTTGTTTTTTATTCTCAACTCAAACGTTAGTAGATCATTTGGTTTTAGACAAAAAAAGTTATACAAAAATTAGAGCGAACAGATAATACTTAAAGTATAAGAGTCTCTGTTTAATTGAATCGAACTTAGAAGAAGATAAATTATTTTAAGATTATTCAAAAATAGTTTTAAGAAGTCTTTAAAGGGGATGCTTATTAATAAAATATGTTTTGAATCTAACAACCATTTTTGTCGCTCTCAACACACCCCGTGGAGGTGCAGGAATAAACCATGGGGTGCAAAAGTAATTGTGTATACATGACCCACATCTCCTTTTCAGCCCAACCCAACATTTGGATCAGATTAACTATTTTATTTTTGTTTCAAATTTTCAGCTGGAATACATGTTAACTGAAATGTAATAATTAAGATATTTGTTTACTATTTTACATTCTATTTACGTAATATATTATTCTTTATTTTTTAATCTAACTTTACTTTATTACTATGTTTAAGATTACACACAACTTTTATGGGTTTGTTATTATATATGAATTTATCTTAAATACTTTCTAAACCTATGTTAGGTTAATAATTATAGTATTAATAAAAGTGTCCGTGCAACACCCAAATGTACATCCTAGACACATACTGATAAAAAAAACGAAATATAGTATTATATGAAATTATAAAATATCTTATAAAATATATAAATTTCTTAAAAAATATATCTTGTAACAAAGATAAAAACAAGTGTGTATATACATATTATGTAAATTAAAAAATATATTTATTAAATATATCTATAAATGTATTTATTAACCTTACAGAATAATATATATATATATAT
>Ga0099824_1006658_pt1 | contig 15726 bp, 11 predicted proteins | sample SiratrowhiteBW_FD_76837 | JGI IMG/M metagenome (GOLD analysis project Ga0099824, IMG submission 76837) | Root nodule microbial communities of legume samples collected from California, USA - Siratro white BW | ecosystem: Host-associated > Plants > Roots > Nodule | place: USA: California...
AGGAAACTCCTAAATAAATTCCTATAATTAAGTGTCAATGATTCCTATTCATAAATACAGAAAGATACAGCTAATCAAATCTCCTAATTATGGGATTTTGATTCTAACTATAAAAGGAAATAATATATACAGTGGGATTCTGACAGTTGAGATGTATAAATTAATTTTAAATCTTCTCAAAAGTTTGTTTTGTTTTACTTTCTTTATAGAGCTTGTTAAGAAGTTTAGTCAAATTGACCTATCTGCAATGTATAAACATTAGTTTAATATGAACCTGGCGTGAGCACATTAGCCGGGGAATTCACAAGCTCCCTGCCAAAAATTATTCCAGAAGAAACATCTGCTGCAAACTTAAGTTTCTTCTCCAATTCAGGCCCAGCTCCAAGCCCGATAATATCCACCGATTTAAGTGCCGATTTCTTAGACTCCGACCTGTACCTGTTATCTTCAAAAGTTCCCAGCGCAGTCCCTGCCACACAACACAACTCAATCTTATTTCAAAATCACAACCTTTCCATTAATATATAGGCTCTATTTAGATAAACTTTTACATATAAGAAGAAAAAAAATAAAAAAGTAAAATAAACAAACCTTCTTCTGTTAACTAGAAGATTGAAGGAAAGAATGTGTTTCTATGGTACTCATATATTAAATGTGACCAAGGTATTTGTACTTTCATAATGAGGATCCTGGTCTAAAACCTTTGAAAAAGGTGTGGATTTTTCTCTCCACATGGCTTATAAATTCGAGACCACATTCATCTATACGAAATCCAAAGTATTTGAAAAAACAAAAACTAGAAAAACACGTGTCCTATAATCTATACATTTCAGCAGAAGTTGATGTAGAAGTTAATTTAAACTCGAGAAACTCAATTCCTTAGATTTGTTTGGATTCCAGTTGGAACATCCAAACCAATCTCAGTTTCCATGGAACACTATATCAGTATGTTTGACATTCTTTTTTTCAGATTCATTCAGAATCAAAGTTCACCTCAAACTCCAGTAAACTTAAAAGCTTCAATGAGTTACTATCTTTCACCAACTCAACTTAATTTCCTAACTGAAATCCAACTAACTTTCTGTTTTGGATTTTATTTTTCTACTTCTTGTTTTCCTCCAAGAGAGTTTCGTGAGAAATTTACTCAAACAGGACCATTTAACGCTACACGCAGATGGAAACAAATACCAGTTGCTATCGCAGAAGCTGCGTTGAGTTTAGACTCCACGGAAAATGCGTCCGGAGAGGCAAGCGCGACGGCGACGTGGCCGGCCTGGGCGGACTTGGCGGCCGCAGCAACAGCCTCACCGAGTGACTTAAACGCGGCGAAGGTGGACGCGGAAGCGCCGAGGCCGAGCAGAGCCACGCGCTTGGATCCGAGTCCATCAGCGATTCTGAGAGCCACGCACTGGCCCGGTTTGCCGGTGAAGTCCTCTTCGGAGGAAGCCTGAGCCAACAAGCCGCCCAAATTTGAATCCAAGGCATTGAGAATCGCGTTTTCGAACCTCGATTCGGCGTTTCGCGCCAAGTCCTTCTCCGTGACACCAATCGCGAGCAGGTCTCCTTTCCACTGCGACACGTCAACCTCCTTCGACGCGAAAGAAACCTTCCATTTACACACTTCATGTCAAGTCAAATTCAAATTGAAATTGAAATTGAAATGAAATTAAGGAATGGGGAGAAACGAAATTGAACCTTGGGGGTTTCGGCGTTGGAGGGGCGAGTGAGGCCGAGGCTGGCGCAAGCCATGAGGTGGCGCAGTGGTCGTGACGTGAGAGAAAGACGCAGTAACGGCGCGGAGGAGGTTCGAGTGAGTGTTTTGAGAAAGAAGGAAGAAGAATAAGAAGAAGAAGGAATGAGAAAGTGAGTAGTGAGAGTGGAGGAGAATGCGGAGGAGGCAGCAACTATGGATGCCATTTTCGGGTGTGGGATGGTGTATGTTATTTATGGTGGGGTAAAGTGGTGGCTTTCTTCACAGTGCAACGCACTCGCGCACGCAGTCACAGTCGTTATTCTATCTCGTGTGGTAGCCATATGCTCGCTGGCCTCTTCCCATTGGCCGATATGAAATATCTATATATTTGTGCGTCTTTATGTTTTTAAAAGTTTCAATCAAATATTTTAACAAATAGGTTGAATATTTACTTAATTTTTTAACTAAAAAATAAATAAGTTATCTGACTAATCAGTAGGGTATTTGTGTTGCAGAATCGGATGATGATATTGTAACAAATCACTTAAAAATGTTGAAAAATTATCAATAAATTATTAATTTTTTACTTTTTATTATAAAGATGAAATAAATTATTATCTCTAGTAGTAAAACTTAAATAAGGTTTTACGACTCTTTTTTTTCGACTTGATTGAGAAAAGTGTAACCGTCTTGAGAAATATAGAAATCCTAAAAGATCAATATAGATTTGTCCACTAATAATAAAGAATAGTGATAGATATTTTATTTTGTTGGTATCAATCAGGTATTACTAAACTAAAGATTGATGCAACATGTAACAAAACTAAATAAATTAATAAATAGATTAATAAGTATTAGTTCAAGAAGGCTCTCAAATAAAAGAAAAACATTTTTGTTGGAAAAAAATTATATTCTTTTCCAATAATGCAATTTTTATTAAGAATATCATCTTTAAATGATCTACTAGATAAAAATCTTTTTAAATTCTACTTTTGCAATCTTTAGAATAATCATAGTTTATATGGTTATACATGTGTTATATAGTGTTTTTGTTCAAAAGATTTTAAGGAATAGACATGTAATGTTATAACTTACACAAATTTATTTTCTACAAGTTACCTCGTCTCTTGTTATAAAATATAATAATCTAAATATTTTTTATCACATATTCGTCATTGTTAAATAAAATATTATATGCATTATCATATAATTAACTTCTGCTTACTCAATTATTTTTAAGACCATTTACTAATAAAATATTATCATTAAAGATAGTATAGTTTATATCTTCTCACTATCTATTATTTTATTATTTTTGTTTTTTTTTAAGTTACATTTATTTCTTGACACTTTTTTAGATATAGAAACATAGAATTTTCTCCTGTTATATAACATGAGCATACATTGTTTAGACACCATGATAAAGGTTTATTTTCTCTTATTAAGCACATCTACAATGTGAATTATTTTTTTAAGTATCAAAATGGATGGATATGCAAGTGTTTGCTCAACAGGAGATCATATAAATAGTGGATCATATAAAACAATGGTGTTCCATATTTCAAGCGATACAACATTTTGTAATTTTGTTATTATGTTATAGGCATTGTAATACTCTAAAGACCTAACATGGATTAAGTTATTTTGCATTGTCTAATGATATTTCTAAAAAATAACCATGAAGATACAATAACACTAAAGAATTCAATATTATATGGTACCTTAAACAAAAATAATACCCCTTGCATATGTAGTTAACAACAACAAACCTTTCATGATACTTGGATAATAAATGCTCACAATACATAATAAGATAAATGTCTATGTTCCAATACCTAAAAATAATTAGGATGAAATTATAATGTTTTAAGAAAACTGACAAAACGTTGCTTATACTCTATATAGTTTATACTTTTATACAACTTAGGCTAAGAAATAAAAAATGACATTCCATAAAAGACACAAAGAAGAAGAAAAAAAAACTAAATAAAGTAATTTTACATGACAAATATCAAGGGTTGCATTATCAACCATTATCAGAATTATGAATAACAAAATAAATAAGAATATTTTTCACTGAATAATCATATTTGAGCAAGCTATATATACAAGAGTAAAGACACCATAAAAAATACAGGAAGTGCAATACATTTATTCTCTTGTATATAGTGTATACAAGTTTTTGTATATAATTTTTGTTAGTTGTTAGAGTGTGATAACTTTGTATTATTCATTTGTAAAGTAACCACCTATATAAATCACATTGTTTATTCTCTCTATAAGAGAGTTGCTTTCTTTAAAAACACCTTCTATTTATAGTTAAAAGTAATAACTAATAATACCTGAGTTGTTAATCTTAAAAAAAAATAAGAAAGGATAATTATGAATGATTTGTGTACTCATTCTAATCAAGTTTTTTATTAATAAAATCTGTAATTTTTAAGAAAACTTCGTAACCTAAAAATTAAATGTTATATAATTTTTTATTCAACCCATTTATAAAATGTTCTAAGATATTTAAATTCAAAATTATGAATGAGACATCTAGAAATAAAAAATATTTTAACACTCGTTATAAATTATGAATATTTTCTTACTAATAGAAAATCTACCTTTATATTATATGTTTCTCGGAGATCGTTTGATAAAAAAAAAAACAAGATAAATTTTTTGTTCTAGTGCAAAAGTTAAATTCCAAATTTTACTCAAAGTGTGTGTTAAATGACTTTATATAAAAATTGGACGAGATCATCTTAAAATAAATATTGACTACATATGAGATGGTATAACAACTCAACCATAAATAATGTAATTAAAGTAAACATATTAAAATTAAAGTAAACATATTAAAAAGAAAACCTAGATAAATATATCAGTTCATTACTTAGTACAAGGAGAAGTCCTCCCAGCAATTATTATTAGAAGAACAAAGAAGAATCGTTTCTCTCGAAGGTGACTATGGTGGCGACGAACGTGAAGGCAGAAACCATGGCTCTCATGGACAAGCGCAGCGCGCTGGAGGCTGAGATGAACGCCATCATCGCTCGCCTTTCCCAGCCCGGAGCTCCTGGTCTTTCCGGCGGTCTCGTCAATTCTGAGGTTTTCCCTTCTCTTTCTTTTCTCACACCACTAATTTCAACCATATATTCGTTCCAAAGCTTTGCACAAACGTTTATTCGTTCGTTCTTTACGAGACGCCGCTGCTACATTTTCTAGGGCTTTCCTCGCTCCGATATCGACATCCCCGTTGTCCGAGCCGAACGACGTCGTCTCGCAGGTTCGCAGATTCGTGCATCGAACCACTGTTACGTCTGTTCAATTGCTTCTTTACAACGTGCTGATGCTGCATTCTCTTGTGATTTTTGTTCTCTTTGTAGAGTTGCGCAATGACCACAAGGAGATCACTGAGAAAATAGACCAAAATATTCAAATTCTGCATTCAGCGAGAGTTGGAAGTAGGTCATCGGTCTACAAGAATCCAGGTATCAACGAAGAGTCAGTGTTCTTGTGTGTACAAATTTACATGTTGGAACTTTGATTTTATATTCTACTATGGAATTAGGTTTTGTTTGTCAATAAGGTGAGTCATAGTGGTCTAGCTGCACCTTCTACCATGGAATTTGGGATTTTTTTAATTCTGTTTCTATGTATATCTTTTATGGCTTATGGGTATTACTAGCAGTGCCTTTATTCTTTATGAAAGAATGAATGCATGATACTTCTGGTTTTAAGGTTGTCTTTTTTCATGTATGGTTTTTTCGTTGTGTATGTATGTGTCTTGCCTTATAGTTTTCTGCATCTGCTTGCTTAGTCACTAAATGCGTGAGTTAGAATCAATTTTTTCTGTAGCAACCTTGTGCTCTGTCAAATGTGATGTTGGGTGCTCCTTGCCCTGCTTCCTATGCCAATGCCATAATTTTCTTTTTAATCGTAAGTTATGACAACTTTTTATAGCCTATTTCTCTGTCATTAGCTTATGGGGCATAATCAAAATTGTTGTGCAAATCATTACTTGATTAGTTTATTGTTTTAGTTATAATACTTTATATTCGTGTTGAAATGTTTCTAAAATATAAAGTCTAAACCCACTTAGTATTTTTGGTGTTGAATCTGACCAACTTGAAAATTTTACCTCTATTTGTTATTATCCAATTGCAAAGTTGCCTGTAAACCTGATGCAAGAAAAGATGAATGTTTGCCATTGGGTTTTGTTGTTGAAATGACCAATCTCCTTTTTTGTGAAGCCGTTGTTTTTGTTGGTATTGGTATGAATTCTTGTGTTAGTCTTTCTTCCTCCGTCTTTAGTTTGATTAAGATTACTTGCGGTATATGCATAATGAATGATAATTATTATCATGATGTTTGACTTCATTATAAGGTAACGATGATGGTTTAGATACTCAGACCTCATCAACTATAGACACTGATGCATCGATGACATCACAAAATGTCCTTATGAGACATTCCCCCAATTCAATGGATGTGGATGTGTTGATTAGTAGACCCTTTGCTACGGTGGACGAGATAGCGGATGCATCACCGGCAGTGGAGGATGGTTTACAACTTGGAGATCAGATTCTTAAATTTGGCAATGTGGAAGCAGGTGATAATTTGCTCCAAAGGCTTTCTTCGGAGGCTCAGTCAAATATGGGTCGTGCAGTACCGGTTGTTATTATGAGGCAAGGCATAGTGATCAACTTAACTGTCACACCTAGATCTTGGCAAGGCAGAGGACTACTGGGGTATGCCTGCTGTCTCTATTTTTCTGTTTTTGTTTAGTGTGCCTAATACTTGTCTATGTCTTAAAAGTTGTTTTTGTTTTTGTTTAGTGTGCCTAAGACACCTAGATCAGACCTTCAATGTCTTAAAAGTTGGTAGAGTGAAATACTTGTCTATGTCTTAAAAGTTGGTAAAGAGTAGATGGTCTATAAATTAAATTTGCGTCTTGTGTTATTTGTCTAAGCATTATACATGTTCTGGACCTTCTTAGGTTTTGATGATCTTTTTGAAGGTTCATCTTGTTTTTTTCTTTAAGAGTAAAAGTTTGCCTCTTTTATATGCACTTAGATAAGATCTAATTATATTACCAAACCTTAGAAATCATGGGTAGTCTTAACATATTGATAGATGAGAATTAAACTGTCCATGATTGATTGTTCATCTACTTATCAGACCGTCTATGTCTTAAAAGTTGGTAGAATGGAATAACGTTAAATCACAGCTATTGTTAAAAATATTCAATGTTCCATCTGAAGTATGGTCAACTGATCATGCAGAGAAAATTTTCTTTTACCCTTGATCCGGATACAACTAATGACAACGGGCTATATCTTTAAAATTTATTGTTACCCAATGTGAAATGTAGTTGACTTTCTACTAGTGCTGATGTGTTCATATTTATTGCTAACATTTTTTCTATGTTGTATGCTGGCAGATGTCATTTTCGGATCTTGTAGGTGCCCCATGTTCTCATGATGGTGGTGACGGTTGTTTCTTTTCCCATCCGGAGTTCTTTACCTTATCATATTTGTCTTGGCAAGACTCTGTAGTACACAATTACATTGTGGTGCACTTTCTCTGACTCAGTAATGCGGTACACTTTTTCGGATCATCTTTCTTTTTAACCCAAATTAATTTAGATCATCATCATACGCTTCTGTAACTTTGTCTTTTCTCAAGACAGAAAATAATGAGCTTGGGTACATGGAAATGAATCATTTCATTCATGTGATTTGTCATGTTAAAACTCTCATTTCATAGAGAGATTAAACAGGGGAGTTATTAGAATTTGTGTTTAAGGAGAGATGAAGCCAAAATTTTCTCATGACATGGTCGTCTAAAAATTTAACATAAGAAAATTCATTCCCACACCACACAAGAAAAGTCATATGTAGAGAAATATATACCACTAACACTGCCCAACACCCATCATCAAGTCATGTTTCCACTTTTGCACAATTATTTGCAACAAGTTCCTTTTCATGGACAAACTTTCTTCGGCCCCTTTGGAGTAGTGTTTGACTCAAGAATGCTAAAGGCTCTATCTTGTTATAAGATTGTCCCAATCCTTTCATTGAGTGCATTAGATTCCACCAAAAACTGCTTGGAAAAGTCAAGTACAACCAGTTGTGTTAGTGCTGCCGTGACACATTTTAAAACTAATGCTTGTTTTGTATCTTTGCACTTTTGAAAAGCATTATTTCTTGAGAATTTCATCCTAATCCCTATAAATTTCTTGGACTACCTCCTATTGTGGTTCAGGAATTTTTCTGGCTGTGGAAATTGTACTCTACTCTTTTACTAATTTTAGTGAATGGTCTAACAAGAAGTTCACCTATTAACGAAGTAGGAAATTTATCCGATTTCGGACTCTAGAATCCGAAAATTTCTTTTTATACTAAAATAATAGGGCTAACTTATTGTCTTATAGTAGGCCTAATTATTCCTGTTTTGAATATTCACAATTTTTTCAATCTCACTTTTCTAGTAACGGGTTTAGGGAAAGAATTTGGAAAAACTCATCTAAAGAATTCTTAAAACCAACCCGAGTCACTTTAATAGATATTATCACATTGGATGAGAACACTACGAAGCACGATATTAAAATGTCATTAAGTACCAAATAAAAATCATGATATTGTAATTCTTAATAGATTTTAATAAAAAATGTCATTACTATACTTCCTAAGATTTTTTTTATTATTAGTGGAAGAAATATGAAAAATTATAAATTTGAGTCTCACTTGTCATTTAATAATTTTTTTTCTAATTTTATGATTTTCAATAAATTTTATAGATAGTAAAATGTGATTAGAAGAAATATCATGATAATGTGTTCCCATCACTCTTCAATATCAAGTAATGACAAAAAAAATGTATTTAAAAACATAAAATAATGACAAAATGTATTTAAAAAGTTTTCTTAATCTTTGTTATATTTAAATTTGTGGGAATCATTAAAGTGAAAGGACAATAACAACTTATATTTTAAGTTTTGTTATTGCGCGACGATGTTACATATTATTTATTGTCGAAGTTAATGATTAATATTGTCCAAAATTTTGAGCATATATGGGGTGAGTAATATCTTTTCAACATGATTTCTTTCATACTCAAAGTGATATAAAAAGAATTGAATCTGGACAATTTAATTAGAAAACACAAACTACTACTATATCAATAAATGAGAATTTTTTTCTAATTTGCCATAAAAGTTTATCTTGTTAAGTATTATTCATTAATTCCAAAGTAATTTATCATTCCTCTATCTCAATATTCAATCACAAAGAGGTCTCTTAGCTTTGTGGAGTGGGTTCCTAGGGATTTCAAATTAGGATTTTAGTTGTCTAATTTGTCAACATTTTAACCATGAAAATATCGTATTAGAGAATGTCATAATATATAACTACACAAATTGAAAAACAAAAAGACAATTCTTGCAGTATTAAATTACAAGGTGATTTAGAAACGGGAGTTGTGCCTAATTAACAAACTTAATCTTTTATGTATCTCGAATAACATTGCCTTAAAAAAGGACACTTATGGGAAAACCCAAAATTAGAGGCCAACTTTAACTGTGCATAAGGAGAAAGGAATTAGTCTCTATACTAATTGGGAGGCATCCTTAGTGTAAACAACACAAGAATGATCAGTTTGCTTGACTACTGATGATTTTTTACTTTGGATTTATGCCTTTTAGAATAAAATAATATCAATAAACTACTCTAAAATTCTTCGGATCTACATGCATTTTTAGAATGAAATAATGTTAGTTAAAAAAAAAAAAAGATTCAACAACTCTAAAATGAAAACATATTCATTGATTAAAAGCTAAAAGACTAAGAATTTTGATAAAAGAATTAAAAGGTAAAATCTCTACAAACATTTATTATTAGGATGATATATCACTGACTTTACTGATTAATCTGTATTCATTTTAAACCAGTTAAAGAAAGATGGAATAAATAAATAAATAAATAATATCAAAATTATACAAGTTATAATCAATTTTTTAAAAACTATTTTTTAACAAATTCAATATATTTCAAAAACTTAGTCATGACTTTTTTTAATGAAAAAGAGATGTTTTCTATCTTGTTTCACACCAACTCGAAGGAAAGTTTTTTGGCCCCAAAAAAGTTCTCTGTTTTTTTTCATACTTAACTAAAAAGCATACATTTAATAACAATATATCTACTTTCTCCTGTTTCATTCCTTTTTATTTACACTCAAAACAAAGAATGTGTTAGAGAGAAATTGAATGATTATAAAATCCTCACCTATTCTCATTCTCCACGAGAGAATAAGATACTAAAAAGCTGTTTGAGACAACCTGAACATGTGTTCAAGCACACTTAACTTCTCAACTAAAAAGCTACAAGTGAAAAAACTCAACAGAGAGAAGAGAAACATGGATACAAAGTTGCATGATTTCTGAAAGATGTATTCAACAAGGTTTAATTTCAAAACCAATACTTAAAAGAGTTCGAGCTGACTCAATTGCTTTCTCACCCCCAAGGTCCAACGCTTCCCCGGTTAATTCTTCTTCTGTGTCCTCTGAGCATTCAGCAGAACTTTCCTGGTTTTGTATCAAACCAGTTTTTTTCATTGAAGCAGGAGCTGCAGCAGCCACAAGGGAAGCACTTGGTGGAGCATGTCGTTTCTTGGGCACTGGCATGTCATGATCATGCACTCCCTTGTATGTAATAATCAGAGCTTTTGCGTTATCCACAGCAGTCTCAATGTGCTTTCGGACAGGACATCCAGCAGAAGTGCATCTGTAGTAGTTTCTGAAAATTCAAGCTACCTCGTATTGATAACCACAGAACTAAGATTTCAATAGTCAAATTAAATAAAACAAAAGGGAAAGTTAACATCTTTCGCACAGAAAAACAAAAAGTGGCCTTTTGAAGTGTTTTTAAACTTCTCAAAATTGCTACTTACGAAGGAAAATACCATTCAATCAACAATACAACTTTCGAATACTCTTACTAACTATAGAATAGTTGTTAGAAACTAGTTAAACAATTGGCAAGGACTTAGTTATGTCAACTTAGGTAGTTAGTTAGTAACTATCTTTGGACTTGAGTGTACATAACTCAACTCACTACTGTAAATTCATTCTCCTGATTCATTTCAATTAAAGAATTTTTTTTTTCTCATTTTCTCTGTCATCTGAATTCTTTACTGGTATCAGAGCTCTCACCCTGATAGCTCTACTGTGCATCTATGATAGTGTCATGTGATGCTTCTTCGAATAATTACTATGAGATTACAAATCAATCACGTTACAACGGATCCATCACAAAATTCCTCCAGCATTGCCTGCCTCTTCTCATATTTGATCTTTCTCCTCCAATTGTTAAACTTCACCCTGGGTCTAATTCCAATCATATCACTAAACCTTCATCACTGACACAGGCTTCCTTCATAGTATTTTCGTGGTAGCTCTTGGTCCACCTGAATTACTCCTATTGTCCCATCTCCAACTGGGTGCTTGATTTTCAAGTGGGTTGTTGAGACAACTGCTTCTATTTTTCTAAAAATGGGTTATCCTAATGAAGCTTAATAGAAGGAGGGTGTATCATTTACTACAATGTACTTTATTGCTGTGGTTTTTGTTGACGATCTAGAACCAAAACTGGTTTTGAGCACAACATAACAATGAACTTTCAAAAGGTGGCACCAGACTTGGAAAATCTGTAAACGTACAAAAGTATCCTAGAGAAGCACATTTGTCAAACTACCTTCATCCACCGAAATTTGCTTAACATTCCAACTCATCATTGTTGCAACTATGACAACCAACTCATCATCATGGGGGACCACTTGGTCTAGATCCTCATCTGCGAAAGAAATATAGGCATTCAATCATGGGGTGTTTTTCATTGACACAACCAAAACCAATTAAGTGTACCTCTTTCAATATGCTAGTATATACTCCCCAAAAAAGCCTCTTGCTATGGTTTTAAAATCACCTAACCATGTTCTCATGCCCTCTATCAATCATGCCTGGCTAGACCTCAAGGGTGGATCACGTATATCGCAATCATGCTAATCATCCTTTTAGTTGTTCACCTTCCACCTTCCACCTTCATCTCCAATTTCCTACTTTTTACCGTGATCTCCTCTACTTCAGTATGGCATTTCGCATGAGATCATATCTCAAGCATTGTCTCCACCTTCCTTCGCTCTAAAGATTCTCTGAATCGACTTGCCCATAAACACTTATGAAACTAGCGATAAACATCTTCTCATTCAGATCTCCACCTTCAAGTGACACTATTGAACCCTGTCCGGTATCCCTTCAATGACTCCCTTTCTTTCTAATACACATCAAAGATATCTTCCACCACAAGAGGTTAGTATTGGTTGGCCACAAGCTCTGCCATAACAGTTGTGATAATTCCATAAATGAATTGAGTGATTAGGGAGATCGATGAACTAGTCTAAAGTCCTATCCGTCAATGTGCTGATGAAAAATTTTGCATTGAAGACCATCTGTCTCTTCACTTTTGAGCATCTGCCAAGTACATCAGAACAGCTTCAGTTACGATTTTCCACCACTATATCACACTATCCTTGACTATGGCCAACTTATTTTTTGACCGAGTTCACAAATTGCTGTCATGAACTTGTAACTGATGATTATATCAATTACTATAACTGGAAGATGTGCAGCGGAAAGGAATGGCATTTACAGTGATCTATCTGCATTCTCTTGAATATACAATTGGTGTGACTTTTAGAGACGTACTTCCATTAAGGATGCAGCTATCTCTTGGAATATTAAAAGGAGACATGCAACCCTTGATTTAAAACAAAACACTCAAACACTTCATAGCATTCCATTTCTTGAGTAACCAAAACAAGCCATATATGAATATAAGCACGTGAAATTTTTATTGAAATCAATATCTTTAATTGATTTGACACTGGATGTACTAGTGCTTTGATCTTTACTGCCAAATAATATAAACCACGAAGTCATCATTTAGGTTAAGTTTTAAAAACAATTCAAACAGGAAATTTATGTATGAAATTCCACATAGCAGCTACGACTTCCATAGAAAAACAGAATTTATGGGTAGAGGTATTATTTAAAAAGAAAAAGAAAGCAAGATATAGCCATGGACCTGAAATGTGGATTTCCCTTCACCAATTTTTGTCCATATTTGCACCATCGGTATCCATCACTTGATATCCCCATATCCTCTGCTGCATGTACAACAAACTTTGGTTTCTTTCCGGGTTTTATTGCTGAATCCAAGCATGTTAAATCATCACCTTTGTTCAATCTAGTTATCATATTAAGGACAAGTGCATTAGACCATTACATCCAGCCACATGTACAAGAACAAGAGTTTATTCCTCAAATTACTTTCCTATCATATTAAGGACAAGAGCATTAGACCATTACATCCAGTCACATGTACAAGAACAAGAGTTTATTCCTCAAATTACTTTCCTATCATATTAAGGACAAGAGCATTAGACCATTACATCCAGTCACATGTACAAGAACAAGAGTTTATTCCTCAAATCACCTTTGTTCAATCTAGTTATCATATTAAGGACAAGAGCATTAGACCATAACATCCAGTCACATGTACAAGAAAAAGAGTTTATTCCTCAAATTACTTTCCTATGAAGAAAATTAATTCATACGCAACTTGCCTTCTTTTTGGCTTGGGGTCATTGACATGCTCTTCCTTCAAAAAAGCTTTACCCTTCTCATCATTAGATGAGTTTTCTAGATTCCTTTTAGCACTGCAAGGTGATTCATATAAAGGTTCTTTTGGAGAAGATGATGGATCAGAATCATTCAGAACTCTGCTAGAATGCTTTGGACCACTGCATTTTATTTTAGGTTCACTGTAAGGCAGGAATTTACATTCCTTAGTAGAATCGATTTTATGTGGGGGATCATGACTATGTTGACTTTTGTAAACAATCTCGATCACATATCCTGAGTGGTCACAAAATTTAATCTTCTTAGCAAAACAATTTGAATGGGTACACCTGTAATAACTTCGAGAACCTGTAGGACTCTTCACTTGCTTCTGGCCGTACTTCCGCCAGTTGTATCCATCAGATGCAGATGCCCTTGCAACAGAAACAGAAGATAAGGTTGTACCACCAGAAGGAGTTCCTTTGTCCACTTTTGGCACTTCTACATTATTAGCCTTAGGAGGAGATGGTCTCTGTTCCGGTACAACAGGACTAGGGGAAGATGATAAATACTGCGATACAGAAGTTGGTGATAGTTTAGATAATGAAGTTGAACAAGCAGACATCTCAAGTTGATTTTCTGTCTGTTTTTGAGGTGCCTCATCTGTCTCCTTTACAATAGTTTCCTCGTCAGAATGCTGAGCTGACTCCTATACATAAAATGGTGCATTTCAGTGCTGAAGAAATCAAATAAAATGGGATGAAGGGAAGATGCAATTTTTCTTATGCTTAATTTGAATCCAGAAATATTGCATTATGGTAGAACTCTTGACAGAAGTGGAAAGAAAAGTTTATCTTTATTGAATGATAGGGAATATTATCTACCCATGAGAATGATACACAATCTAGATATTCTGAGAGATCTAGTCCACTCCTTACAAATTTCTAATTCAGAAAAGGCCCTAACAGTATCCCATTATTCTTCTTTTATAGTAAGTAAATGATTTACAGATTATAACAGAAAACTACCACTAAATGGACCCATCAAACAGTGCCCCAACTACTCCCTTTTAAAATATACTTGCTTAATCACTTGCCATCACATTATGTCATGTTAGGTGAGGTTCAATAAAGGAATCAACTAATTAATAAATGCAACTAGAGTTCCCTCCCACCTATGAGATGTTACTATGAATTTAAGAAAGTTTTGCGGGTTACCCTCATAGATCAGCATTCATCATTGGAAAGTCTATATGTCCATAAAACCATACACATTCCAATATAAGACTCTGGATCCATCATTAATGCATCATGGCTGAGTCAAGACAGGAACCAGAACTGCAAAATCAGATGCTTTTCAAAGACTGAACATCCCAAAAGGCTCTTACCCAAAAGGCTCTTACGTGAAAAACTAGGAATGGTTCATATTTCTAACATGTTCCTTCTCCTGATCCCCTTTGGGGCTAGTTGACTTAATATTAATTATTAAGGGAGAGCATGAATCAAAGTATCAAACTTCCATCCACTTATTCATGGAAGATCTAATACCAAACAACAAGAACTGGATTTTGCAGCTGGATTCATGGGGGTTTGGGTCAAATTAATTCTATAATTCGAGACTATTTGCTCCTCATTTTCTTCTATAAGCTTCATGTAATCTCAGGTTTCTAAGCCTCACAAATAATTTTAAAGGCCAAAAGTCGTGAAACTTTCAAGCAGTCCATGAGTTTTCAAATTGCACATCCCCGAAAAAACTCGAGTTCTTAAAAACAGTGACAGAACAATACACTCAGGGTGTGTTTATAAGAGCTTATTCACAGCTTAACTGGGGTCATCTAATGACATAAAACACTTATTTCAATAAACATTCCTAAATAACTTGTAAACAGTTTACAACTCACATGCAAACAATTAAACCTTATTTCATCTTGGATTCTAAAAAACATCTTATACACAAACACTAATTTAAATAAGCACTTAATAAAGTTGAGTAGCCATAGCCATAGCCATCTTAAACCTATATCTTCAGCACTCATAAGAACAAGAAGCACCAAGAACGGCTCTGAACCACTTCTACAATCCCTTTATAATGTGGCTGAGATCAAGCAGAACATTTCAAAATTTAAAAAAATCACACCTTTGAAATTCACAAACTCAATTAATAATTTAACACACAGATGCTATGCTCTAACCTTATCTGGGCCAATCTTACGTGCCGTAGAGCTTCTTTGCATATCAGCTGCATCAACACACTGTTATTCAGGATTCACTACTATAAAAAAGAAAAAAAAAAAAAAAAAACAGAGAAGAAAAAAGGGTGAGGGGAAGGGGGGGGGGGGGGGGGGGGAGGGGGGGGTGGGGGG
>Ga0099824_1006660_pt1 | contig 15722 bp, 4 predicted proteins | sample SiratrowhiteBW_FD_76837 | JGI IMG/M metagenome (GOLD analysis project Ga0099824, IMG submission 76837) | Root nodule microbial communities of legume samples collected from California, USA - Siratro white BW | ecosystem: Host-associated > Plants > Roots > Nodule | place: USA: California...
ATCATAGTTGAGTTGAACATGCAATACAACCATGTGACATTGCCTCTTCCCAACCACATGCTATTATTAATAACTCAAAAAATTATACAACACTCAAAGATGTATTACGCTTTTTTTTAAATTAAGTGCCAATTAACGACTCCACATCTTTGCATTAAATTTATTCCCTCTCTGCCAAGTACAAATCTCTATTTCCAATTCTTTCTTTAAGTTCTACTTCTCCTAATGCGTGTTTCAATTCCATGGTAAAAAGTCAGATATTAGTCTCTGGCTTTACAACATCCATACCAATCAGAACTCAAACAAGGGATGCTCAGTCACCATTTACTTATATAGTAATGAAACAAACAGTAGTGCCAACCATCTTCCCAAAGCAAGCGCTGAATATAACAAGCATTATCATTGCCCAAGAAAGACTTTCCTCCCTTAAAGTTGTCAACTTAGTCTTCAAGCTACTGGACACAAAAATAAAGTGGCAAGAAAAGACCAAATCCAAGGTCTTATAACCTCTCCGTCAACACCCCAGAAAAGAAACTTCTTTGGGAATAACAGTACCACCCACAAAAGCCCCACAGAGGGATGGATTCCAATAGCATCCGCGACAAAACTACAAGCCAAAACCAGAGTCAATGTGACGCATATGTATACCTCCTTCACTGGCTCATCCTCCAGGGAATGGTTAGCCATAGCCATAAGCAATGGCCTGATGGAAAAGACAACAAAGATAACAAAGGCAGCACCACAGAGCAATACCCAAAGAGGAATGAAGGGACAAACATCAGAACCAGAAAGGGCTATGGTGATGGTTGATGGGCCTGAGGGTGGCATTAACACACTTAGCAATGTGCATCAAACAGTCGTGACAAATGCATGTGGAGTTCCAACATGAGCATTGGTTTTCGCATTGGCTTTTGGTGTGGTTGGAATGCTTGGCATATTGCTACCATGCATCAACAGTAGCGACAAATGCATGCTTAGTTCCCAAAATGAGTTGTAGTTTTTCGGATTGGCTTTGAGAAATAATACAGTTTTGAGGTTTTGGGAAGGTTTTGACATTATGGACTTGGAAGGGTTCAAATGAATGCGCGTAAAATTATTTTTTTTTTACAAATGATTAAGTGGTTCTAAAATTAGGTTTAATAGATTTTTTGAAAAAAATATTTTGAGAGCAAATCAGTAAATTGTTTTTTAGAAATCAACTTACTGGAATTTTTTCTAAGTCACAGAAAAATCAATCGATTGAATGATTGAGACAATTGATTTAGTTTTTGACAGATTTAAAAAACCAGTTTTCTTATATAAGGAGGAGCACGTGTTTTCATAAGTACCTAAGACATTTGACTGATCATTTTGTGATTTTCTAAGAGAGAAAAATGTGCGTACACTTTGAGAACTTGTTACATTCAATTTACTTCAAGAAAAACCTCAAGAACCTTAATCTTGGAGCTTTGCATTAGTGAGTTTCGTACAATTCTTGGTTCTGCACCAGAGCTAAGTCTTCTACACTATTTTTCATCCTTTTGTAATCTATTTTGTGTAGAAGTATTGCTAGTTTAGTACTACTCTTGATAATTCTTGTATTGTGAGCGGTGTGGTTGCAAGTTACATAGGTTTTGTGATTTGTATTAGTAAGTTTGGTTCCCATATTGCATAGGGTGTGTAGTTTCGGTGGTGCAGTAGGATTCTGCACTGATTTACAACTGTTATGGTGTGTAGTGGGCTGTGTGTTGCTGGGTGAAATGTTGACTTGCTGGGAGCAAGGGTATTTGTGTTGTATTGAACTGATTTTGGTGATCTTTTTAGTGAAACTCTTTGCTTGTTGGAAAAAGACTGGACGTAGCCCTTGAGGAAGGGTGAAACAGTATAAATCTTGGTGTTCTTGTTCTCTTTTTCTCTCCTCTTAAACGCCTTTATATTTGTCGTCCCTCACTCAATAAATTGTCCATCGCTCTCAATTGACTGTTCATTCTGCTGGTGTTATATTATGTTCTCTAAAACTATTTTTTTATTTGATCAATTAACTGTTTCAGTTCTTGATTCTATTTGAGTGTTTCCTGTAAGTTGTGATTGTTGTATAATTGATTGCATTTCTGGAAAATTGTTTTCTTGAATGAATTATTTCTTCTCGTTCAATATATTATTTCTAGATTGTTTTATTATGTGATTGACTTTCAGATAACTTAACCTTGAGATCTTAGTATGCTTGAGTGAAATACTTTTGGCGAGTTGTGTGAAAACTTGTATGCATTACCTGTTAGAGTTACATTAGACTATCATAACTGAGAATGGATAACATATAATTGTCCATTCATGAATTCAAATTAGGAGAAACATGCTTGATTGAATTACGATATGATTGGTGAATTAGTTTTGAGTTATTGTATCATTGTGGAATAATTGTTATCAGTGTCAAGTTACCTTTCCTTGGGGACAAGCAAGGTTCTAAGTTTGGGAAAGTTTGATAGAGTTGATTTACATGATATTATTGAGCTATTTTATGACTAAATTCAACTGTCTCTATACTTAAAAATCTTCTTAATTCTCAATTTTATTTGAATTTTGTTAATATTTGATTATGAGAGTTAGAAAAATAATTTAATTGGTAATTTTTGTATTTTGGGTTAATTTTGAACAAAAAAGTATTGGATTAGAAGATAGAGATGGAAAACCTGAAAGAGTGATAGAAAAGAGAAGATTGAAGTAAAAGAAGTCAAGTCTCACGTTGGAAAGTTGTACCCAACATGAGAGGACCCGATAGGAATTCCAGAGAAATGTGTTCACTGCACATCACATGGGCTCGATGCAGGTTGGGTCCAGAGTTAAAACAGTATTAGAATCCAGTGGCGCCCGACACAACTGACCTGAGCTAGGCGTGAGCGTTAAAATGCAAGTTTATTTAATAGTTGCTCATATTAAAGTTAGACATCTTAGGCTATTGGAGCTTGAAATTCAGTCTTGGAATGTTGTCTTAGGATTTTATGTGGATTCTTCCTCTTATTTCAGTACTCTATAGGTTTGGTATCCTCAGGTTTATGAGGAACTAAATTCTCTATTGTTGGGGTTAGGTTAAACCCTTATGAAGAGAACGTGATTCAATCCTTGTCTTAATATCCTTGTGAGAAGGCAAGATTCATTTATATAATTGATCAAGCAATTGACAGTTAATAAATAATTTTAGATTCATCTGTTGAGACATTGGGGGTGAGTAATTTTGTGGGTTGACAATGATTAATGATAGGAAAGAAAGAAAATATTTTTATTAAGTGAGAGTGAAGATTGGAGAAACTTAATCGTGACAAGTTGATCATATTATTGCTAATTCTTTTTCTGCATTCAAGTGTTGGTAAAATCATAAATTATTCTTTTAATTATTTTTCTAATTTTTCCACTTATCATTAATTTATGAAATTGTTCCTAAATTTTAACTTATTATAATTGTAGTTATTATTTTATATTGCACAAATCCTTTGATAAGAATGATAACTTTATTTTATAGTGCATTCAAGCCTAACCCAACACATGTTAATCCCAGGGCGAGTCAATAGTTTTGGTTTTTAAACCCAAAAACCTAGACGGTTTGTGTCATTCTCACATTTCCTCAGTAACCACACCTCCCCGTTCACATGGCATTCTTGACCCATTCTAATATTGCCCTAATCAATCCATTGCACTCCTTCTCATTCTCTCAACTCTCTCTAAGCTACATTGCAATTCACAATTTTCGTTTAAAATCACTACTAGGTATGCATGTATGTTTAAATTTTCTTGCTTTAATTGTCGTTTGGGTAGTGATTATTGAATCCTAGGCATTGGAATTATAGTCTTTGTCTTTCATCTATTACCAAATTCCACAATTTAACTTGCTTTTTTTTTATTTCAAGAGCGAACATGTTTCTGTAAACAAATTTAGGTCGAGTTCAAGAGGGGGGTGAATTGAACTTTCAAAAATTTTCGCAAAAGATGGAAAGTATTAAAGTGTAGAATGAAAGTTCTTTATTGAAACAATCAACAATGTGATTCAGAAGTGCATAACAAAGAATCAATTAATTCTAGACAAAGAACAATCAACTGAAACAAAATAGAGAACAGAAAATAGAAAAGAACAGTTTACTGAAATACACAAGTAATTTACTAAAATCAGAGAGAAGGCTTTTCGTGTTTCGTGACAACAAGGCTCTACTCAATTTCATTGCGCTCGATCCCGCTTGGCCAGAATCACACGGTTTGTTCGCTAAGCTTGACACAACTTCATTGAGCCCAGATAAGCTCTTGCAGATTTTGAAATTTTGGTGTTTTTGTGTTCTGCTTTGCTATGAATAATGTCCAATAGTTGATTATGCTAATTGAATTGCTCCTATTCTCTTTATGGTGGTTGTTTGGACTGATTTTTCAGGATGTCTTCCTCCTGATTGAGAAACAAAAGAATGTGGAAGGACAGTTCTCTAGAGGCCATAAGAGGAAGGGACAATTATATTCTAAGAAATTCCTCTCCAAATAGCATGAAAAGCAACATACCTTTGTGGAAAATTGGAGACTGATCATGGACATAAAGGTTAATCTGAGGTTAGGAAAAAGTGGAAATTTTATGACTGAAGAACAGGAGTTCCCCACATACACAGCTAAGTGAGGGGCAAGAAAATTCCTTTTGATGTTGCCATTATTAATTCTTTCATTGGTTTGAGGACCACTTTGGAGACCGACCATGCCAACATGCTCTATTGGTAAATGTGATAATGATTATTAGGAGACTAAGTAGACTATTTGTGCCCCAAGAGGAACTTTTGTTAGAAACAGGTAATAACAACCACTCCTCATTACGAGGATAAACTTGAACTCTCTAGCCAGGATTTGGGTAACCATCATTCAATCAAAGATCTCTCCAATCTCCCATGTGTCTAACATCACTGAGAGCAGACCCTTGATTATGCTCAACACCCTGATTGGTAGGACGATGAATGTGGGGAAACACATTGCCTAAGAGATACTTCAATGTGTCAATATGCCATGAACTACTGGTCTGGGACATACCTCTTTGATTACTCACTTGTGCATTCTAGTTAGAATGGATGTCTCACTCCCATTGTTTGAGCACCCTCACTAGACAATTGACATGAACTACATTCGTTATATTGTCTGACTGAAGAAGAGCCAGTGACACTAGCACCACCACCGAGAAGACCCCAGTGGCCACCGTTTTGACCAGGGAGCATTTTGATGCTTCTATGCAACATTTTGATGATTCCCTGCACATGGTCGGCAAGGCTTAGACGATGGTTATTGACACCCTTTAGGGACTCTCATTATATGGATCGGGATGCCCATTAGCTTTCCATGTGCATTCAATTGAGGAGTTCACAACATATATTGCTTGCCCTGGGGACCAAAACCATTTTGGTGGAGGGGGTGAGTCTACAAATGATGATGTAGGAGATGATGCTGAGGAGGATGAACAAATTTTCACCGACATCTAGGTGATTACTGGGTAAGTTGATTTTAAATTTTTTGTTTTTTGTTTTGTTTTTTTTTTTGTGTAACTTGGCTATATGTCAATTATGATGCAATTGATAATGACTTGAAGTAAAATTTTACCCATTTCTAATGAGAAAATTTTGTCTTGTTGCTTCTTGAAATTTGTGAGTTGATTATGTGGTTTTTGTTGATAATTTAGTTTGTGGTTGCTTGTGTGTTTTGTGATGAAAAGTGTATTTGGCATATATGATGTTGCAACTAATGGGATCAACAATAAGTATTATCACTTTTACTCATAATTGACTTTGTTTGAGTTTCTTTGCTAATTTCTTCATCTACACGTTTACAAATGATCAAGACAAATTTTTGTTATTTCATTTTAGCCTGAACCAAATAGTTAACCTTGTTTACATAAGATAAAACCTTTGTGTTTTAAAAGAAGTTCTTTTTAATCCTTGAACCTTTACCCTTGTAGTAATGAATTGACTACCTCACTTTGAGTAGAGAGACCAAGGAGATTATGATCCTTAATATGATTCAAGTTTGTAGGAAGTTATGCAAGGGGATACAAAGTGTAATTCATAAAAGGTTAGAGATTTTTCATGCTTTCAATAACGTAAAATAAAAAATATATATTTTGTGAATAAATGTTGGCAAAAAGTTAATATTGTGATAAAAGTCTGGTTCTGAAATAAAAGAGAGTAGAAATTTATGAGATTTTGAATTGATTAAATTGCTCTCTTTGCTTGAAGTATTTTAATTATCTAGAAAAACCAATTTCTTTCTTAGCCCAACCACATTACAATCCAATAAATGTTCTTTAGATGTTACATGCTTTTGAAAATTGACTCTTAAAATGAAAAGAAAAGTGAGATTGTGGGAGATTAGTGGTAAAAGAGAGACACATATACTATTGAGACACTATTGTGTTTGAGTGAAACACTTATTTTGGTGAGACATGATACCTTTAGTTGTCCAATATGTTGCACAATATCATCTGTTATATTTACATTGTGAGCACCATAACGAATTCTTAATAGGGAAACATCTTCCTTTCTGTGATTGATTTGAGCCGGAGCATATATATCTGATATCTGAAGTGATGGTGTGAGTTTGTCTTTGAGTTCTTACATTGTTGGTCAATAATTTTGATCTATGCCAAGCTACCTTTGCTTGAGGACAAGCAAGGTTCTATGTTTGGGGGAGTTTAATAACATTTATTTTTATCATATTTTAGAACCAATTTTTACCATGAAATCAACTTTTTGTCAACTTGAACCCTTATTTATTTATTTTATTAGGTTTTTTATTAATAATTTATTACTTGAGTATAATAATGAAAAGTTACACTATTTTTCCTTATTTTGCCTAAAAAGTGAATAGGAAGCACTGAATTCAAAGGAAAAGGACTAAAGCCCACGAAGGAGGGTGCATAAAAGAGAAGTTATGCAGCGAAGTCGTGCCCAGTGCCATTGGAGTTGAGTCGGGCATGAGTTGGGCCATGGACCCCTACAGGGAAAGTTGAGCCTAACACAACTGAAGTTAGATCGAGCACGGATGTTGTAAATTTTTTATTTAATGAGTCTAGATGTTAGGGGTTTAGATACATGGACCGATAGGAGAAAGAGTTAGTCTTGTAGGTAGCTTTAGGGTTCATCGGTGTAATCATCTTCTTCTTCCACTGTTCATCTTATATGTATAGGGTTCTCATGACTATAAAGAACTAAATCCATTGTTGTTGGGGTTAGATGTAACCTACCAAACTCCATGTAATGAAGACTAATTTTATATATATGACTTTTCCTTTCAATGTCAGTATTTTAATTCTATGTTTAACGTCTATTATGTTGATTCATGACTTGACACTTTGATTCTTAAGATATTGAAAAATATCATTTGTAATCAAGATTTGAATTAAAATACCTAATGAAATCTAATATCTAGGAATAGAGCATGATTTATTTGTTGTCTTAAACTCTTGTGACAAAAACAAGTCTTTTCTATATGGGAATTGACCATTAATAGGGGAGCTTAGACTCATTGACCTAAGAAATTAATGTTTATATATTGTTGTGGGTTGACACTGACATTCAGAAGGTAAGAAGGTAATTGTTTTATGCATGAGAATGAGGTATGGTGAAGTTTAACCCTAACAATATTTATATCATCTATCCTTAACCATTTTTTGAAATCTAAGATTTGACAAAAATCTAAAAAAATATTTTATTTGTTTTTGAATAATTTATTTTCTCTTACAAACACTCAAACTGTGGAATTGTTTTTTGGTCTAATTTTATTATAATTATAATTATTTTTGTGTATTGCACAAGTCCTTTTGTAAAATAACGATATTTATTACTTGTTATATTTGTAGGAGTTGCACTTGCCATTGTAAGTAAAATATATGCTAACAAGTTTTTGAAGTTTTTTTATTAAATGCACTCTATGCAACTTTATATGTACTCCTTCTTTACTTAAAATCCTTGATTGCTAACAATACTCATCTCTTTAGGTAGCATAGCCTTTTGCAGCAATTCATGATAAAGGTGCACAGTATACAAGATAGATAGCTGAACTAGAGTTGAAATGTTCTTTATGTCAAGAAGTTGTTGAAGGAAGCAGCTTTAGCTCGTGCTCCAAGAGATCTCGATTTTGACTTGGACTTGAACTTGAATGAGTCTCTTTAGTCAGATGGAAGTAACAAACATTCCTGTAACATAGAATAAGCACATGTATGTATATTCACGTAATATGATGTTAGCTTAGAATATGGACGTAGTGTTTATATGTACACATTTTATCAAATGTAAAGAAAGACTAAACAATGTTATATCATCTGGCAGGCAAAACACTTGTGTCTTATATGATCTATTGTTGAAACCATTCGTCTTATAAACAGTCCATGATCATGTTTTATGCTATGTGGTTTTCAACACTTAATCAAAATTATAGGGTGTTGGATTTTTGTTCTAATAATCCTTATAGCTCACGATGGTTATAAAATAATTACCACAAACAATTTGAGAATGTTTGATTTTGCAAATACAACTCAGAAACCTTAGGTTGAGCTATATCCCATACCCTAGTATTAGAACAAACCTGGTCATTTTCAACCATCTGAACATTAATAGCAAATTTCAAATGTCAACAACTTGATTACCTTCATCAGATATACAATTCACCATATTCATGAATACTCTCCAAAGAAGGCATATTTGCAAACCAAGTCAAAACCCCTATTAACAAAAACAATAGAATCAGATTTTTCATGGCTAGTACCTTCTTGAAAAGCATCAGAATTAAATTTTTCATACATAACATCTTCTTGAATAGCACCAAATTTAGATTTTTCAAGGAAAGTAGCTTCTCTAAGAGCATCAGAACTAGAATCTTTCTTTTTGTTTGCTTGATAGGAATTCCTTCTTTAGCTTGAATAGTAGGAATTTGAACGTTATCTTTTTGCCCTCTGCAATTAGCCAAAACACAATCATCCTACAAAAAGAGCAAAAAGAGCAAAAAGGTGACAAATTTTCATACTCCATATCCATAATGAAAGCAAAACCTGGTCTTTCAACCAAAGTATAGTTAGGTAGTTTAGTTAACATATCAACATCTATAAGAACTCTTGCAAAGAACCCTCTAAAAATGTTCATAATACAATCATCATGAGCAAGAGTGGTATCAATCTCTCTAATAATGAAAACAAATAACTTTTGATTACTAATACTTAAGAGAAAACTCATAGATCCTCACCAACACTATACTTTAGTTAACTTCATAGATGCAACACGAAGTCTTCAATTCAAGCAAACACTCTAAGTATTACAAAAGTCAAGTTCCATGACCCAACTATTAAAACTCTTTTCATATATTCAAGAGACGTAAAAGTAAACTCATAAAAACCTTTACTAAATAGAATGACTTTTTAAAATTCCAAATATTTTCATATAAAATCCAACTTTTTGCACACTTTAAGACGAGTTAATGGTTTATCACCCTTACTTAAGATTATCCTACCATGTAGATAATTTTTACAGTATTTTAAACTTGTCAAATACACTTCTTTAGAGATTTTTACCAAAACCATTGATGGGAGTCAGGCAGTAGAAGCAATAAGATTCACTTTTATCAGAACAATATAGAAACACCCTAAACGCAATCAATCAATCTAAACAAAATCAATATGCAGTCGAAAACAGAAGAATAAATCAACACCAATAATTAACGTGGGAAAAACCTCTCAATAGAGATTAAAAAACCCACAAGACAGTAAATACTCCACTAATACCAAAAGAAAGATACAATGAGTCTCACAAAATTAATCACAAAACATATCAATACAACTCTTCCTAATCCTTAAAACGGTCACAAACAATGGCCCAAAAATATCAACAAATTGAAATTAAAAAGGAAGAGTTCAAGAATCTCGTCACTAGAAAAATAGACAACATTCTTGAATTTTCTGGAAACAAACTACAACTCCGATCTCAAATCTGACCGTCCAAAACAATGAACTGTGAGTGATAAAACTCCTGTAAAAATTTCAGAACAATTGGAGAATATTTCACCGTTGGATTTACGAAACAACAAAGACTGACAGTAATAGGAACGTCCTGCAGACAACAGTAGCTCTTCACAAAATTCCTGACACTTCTATAGACCTCCAGTAGACAATTACACCGTTCAAATTGAAGAAATATGAGTGAGGAATCTTCAATAAAAATTGTAGCTCGATCAGACAAGATTTTACCATTGGATCTTCAAAAACAACCAACAAGGTTGCTATAGGAAGTAGCTACAAATTACCTTTCTCTCTTTTTCTTCAAAGCGGTTGCTCACATACTTCTCCACACACCAATGCTCTCACGGTTGCACACACTTAGAATTAGCTTTTTACCCTAATTATAATTATGTATTATGTGTCATTCACACACAAAAACATTATGGATTTAAGCCTCACAAAAAAAGAAACAGCCCAACAACCATATCTCCATATATTGCTAGTATTATTAAGAATTTAGGCAAATGTTCTTTTTAACTTCATTGATAATGCTTAGAAAGCAAAATGGTATCATGATCTATGAGACAACCCCAAAAATCTAGAGACCTATAGAATCGAGACCCATTCTCCAAAAAGAACCAAAATAACCAAAGAAACATAACCAGAACCATAGAAAAAATGAAACCAACATAAGTAAAAAAAAAAAAAACAAAAAAAAAAACGGAAACTTCTAAAAAGCAAAAAACAAACGAGAGAGGACGGAAAAAAACTAAAATTCGAAACCCACGAAAGCATGATTAAACAGAAAAGCAACTAAACAGAACTTAGAATGTTGAAACACATTCTCTCTTTAGAGATGAAACAAATCATATTACAAACTCTCTCTCTCTCTCACACACACACACATATATATATATATATATATATATATAAAACTAATATATTTAAAATAAAATTTTAAATATTATTAATATAAACAAGAAAATCTCAGTAAAAAATTATTTACTTTTAATGGAAATAATTGATTTTCAATTATCAAAATTTGATCAAGAGGTAATAAATAATATATCTTCAAATTATATAATACTGATTTAAGCATGTAGATGGTCTCTTGAGCAGTCATGTATGTCAGTGGTGTTATCTTGGGCAAGTTGTACCCTTACATTATTCTATTAATTGGTTTCTTAAGTAACAAACAAGGTCTTTGTTATTTATTACTCCCCAGCCTCCACTCCGATCAACGTCACGCCTGACGCTGTTTATATCTGCATTCTTCTACAGAATTTTATTTCTAGAAACTCCACTGTTTGGTCAATAGACATTGAAATTGAAGAGCTTATAATAATGGAGTAAAATAACAACAAAGTTTCAATTCGACTTACGTATTTCAGTCTACATTTCAACCGTGATTCTACTCTATTCTCTCGTGGTCACCCCCAAACGCTAAAATAACTAAATTTCTTATTTTTGGCCTAAAAAAGTAATCATTTAATATGAATAATATATAGTTTTTATTATTAGGTAGTACTAGAGGGACAATTAAGATTCGTTTTTCTACTGAAAAAAATTAGCTTTGTATTTCAACAAAGTCTATCCTTTTTGTATTTTTTCACCTTCCATTCAAAAAAGTAATGCTTAATTAATTTATGTGTTCAGTTCTATAATGCTCTAATAAACCATTATATTATATATATAAAAAAAGTTTATGACAGAGAAGAATATATGAGGTGGTATAGTGTCTAATGATGAGTTTGGCTTTCGTCAACTTCAAGAATCTTTTTCTCTCTCCATAACTAATAAAAATAACTTATTTCCTGTTTAAATTATATAAATATAACTTAACTACAAAATTACAATTGTATTAATTTTATACAAACCTATATAATATAATATATAACTTTTTAAAATTTTATATAATTAAATTGTATAAAATTAATTCAAACAAAAAATTACTTAAACTATATTATTTGTATAATTCAAACAATAAAATTATTGATTGATACATAACTTAAATGATAAAATTATAAATTATGTAATATTTTAAAAAATTGTTTTATAGAAAAGTTGTCTAGTGAAGGAGATTTGCTAACTTTAAGGACTCCAAGAACACTAATTAGAAATCTCTGATTGTAATTACGGTCCTTGATAAACAGATAATGATAATTTTTTTCTTAAGTTTTGTATAACAATTGTCTTTTTAAAAAAATTGTTGGGTGAACAGATTCAACCCACATATCACCTTTATCCTTTTTTAAGGGAATTCATCAAGAAAGTTTGACTCAACTTCTCATTCATTCAATTTTTCTAGAAAGGAAACTAAGGTTGACTTGAGTGAGAATTCTACAATTTCAATAATCCATCAATCTTTCTTATTCTATTTTTTTTTATCATCTTAAATGTATAGTTGTTAATTTATAATGATTAAATATGCAAAACAACATTTATGAACAGGATCTGTTTTAGGATTTTGAAAATAAAGACAAGCATTTTTTTTTTAATTTACGTGTACTAAATTCCATTCCTCTTTACAGTTAATTTTTTTTTCCAAAATTTAATTGCTTGTTAAGCTATCTATTATTATAGGAATTCATCATTTTAACATTGAAACTGATCAAGTCAATTTATCTAAATAAATTATTTTTATCTTAAGTATTTGTCCCTTAAATTGTGGATGGAAAAATCAATATGTCTAAATTGTAAAGGTCTTCTAATATTATGATTGATCGCCATAACAAGAATTATGATAAAAGTCAATACTTTTTAAAAAATACTAGAATTTTTAATTAAATATTTTCTTTATACATTGAAAGATTGGTCATCAAGTAAATAGTAGAGCGTTCCCCAATTTTTAAAGACACTAAGTTGTTTCAATCAGTTCACTTTTTACTTGTTTTAGTTTATAATGATTATAATCATCATACTTTACACAAAAATCAAATAATTTTGCAGATTGTATTTTTTATGTGTTGAGATATTTATACATTAATTTTATTATATTTTTAAAAACAAAATATGTTATTAGAGTTTTATATATGACTACACCTTTTTATTTAGACAAGTATAGGATGCTACAATGAACCTTTATTATAATAAGTTAAATGAAACAGGTAAAATTATAAATTGATTTATGTTTTCAAGAACATTATAATCATCAATTGACATTCACTTTTTTCCCATTATTAAAATTTAAAATGGAAAAAGATGCGTAGTGAAGTGTTTCAAATCTAATAATTCAGGCACGATCACAATTGAAATTTGAAAATATTTTTCTGTTTACAAGGTTGAAACTATTTTTTCCTCTTATACATTTTTTAGGACTTTTGACTATTTTTTTTCTTTCAAATTAAGATTAATTTACGAGATAATTTAGTTTAAGATTCCATTTTTTTTTCAAATCCGATGACTTTTCTTTATATTTTAATTTTAAATGTTATAATGTTTCATATAATAATACAAAAATAGTAAATATTGAAACTATTAATTGACATTAATCTTCCTCTTATTCTTCAAAAATATTATGATTTTTTTTATTCTTTTATAGTGAATTCTTCCACAATTTTTTAAATTTCATACCGAACAACTAAATTAAATAAATAAGATGATGTAATATAAAATTATAAAATAAATAATTAGATTAATATACTTCATAATAGTATGAGAGCAGAAATATTTAAAAATATAGTGAATTAAAAATTTAAAATTTAAAATATGACAGAAAATTAAATGGATGAGATAAATTAAAAAAATTGGAGAAACGTTCATTGTTTATCTAATCTTTCCATACTTAAATTATCATATTATCTTTATGATTTTATTTTTCTTCATTTGTTGGACTAGAGTTTCTGGAGCACCTTATCATAAGTGACAAATTCAAAAGTCTTTTAGACACAAATTCAAATTCAAGGGCAAAAGTTAGAAAACACTTTGATGGGCTCGCTAAAACAGGAGTTAAGAGAACTAGACCTAATTGGACAAGTGAATATGCGGATTGATCTATGAATTATTAAGATACTTACAAGTTTAAAGAAAAATATTCTCAAAACAAAATTAATATATATTTGTAAAGAGGTATGATGGCAAATCTTACCTCGACATTGCATTTGAGACTAAGTATTATTTATGACTTTCGTAAATTTCTTTACATGTTTTAAAATTATGGAATGGTAATATAATGGTTGTAATTGTATAATTTTTTTTGTATAATTTTTATATTGAGAGAAAATATGATCGTTCAACCATACAAGTTATTTCTTGTTACTCACACTAAGAAGGACCATGTTTGATAAATGATTGTATTTGTGACACGTGTTCGATATGATATTTTTCAATTTATTTATATTTTAACATACATTTGAAACTATTTATAGCATTTTTATTTGACTAGAAAACCTATCATGAGCACTAAAAGACAACTCAATTAGACGGTTTTGATGAATCTAATGGCAATCTCTAACAATTACATGGTACAACAAAGATTTAATGTTAAAAAAAATTTTAAAGAAAGAGTATTGATACATGTTATGGAACTAGAAATTTGGTTACCAATATTAGGTACGGTATCACATCCTTAAGTCAACCACCAATATTCACTACAAGAAAATGTGAAAATAGCTGCGAAAAATAGCGTTGGTCGGATAATGGACATAAATATCGTCGGTCTAGTCCACTCTAGACAGACGCAAAAAAATAGTAGAAAATTAGAGTCGACCACACACACTCTAACGTGAACGCTATTTGAAAAAAAAAGGAAAAAAAAAAGCGTTTGCATTGGCCTACCCCACGTTATTCGCGAGGATGTTTTGCTTTAGCTAGCCTGACGTAATGGTCCTTTTAAATTTAGGGTTCACTTTCCCCTTTTATTTTCAATTTTTTGCAGCGCCGCTCCTCGCTTGTCCCTCTCTTCTATTTCAATTGTTTTGTTTCCAAATCACAACTACATGCTTCCAATCTTCAATTCTTCTTAAGGATAGTTTAATTTGACTCTAGAAATTTCTTTTCATCGATTAATTTTGCACCATGTGGTCTTCATTAGCTCCTTGTTGCCTAACACGTTTGTGCCCACTGGCGGGTGTTCTTCGACTCCAACGGAGGTAGGTTTTGTTTGATTTTAAATTTGTTTTGGTGTCTTTTTTTGACTTGATGAGTGGTTGCTCGACGGTGATGGTCGTCCATGAATTCAAATATGTGTATTTGGTTTTTGTTGGTTGTTGTGGCCATCTACATTTGCTTATTTAATTTCCCTTTAAATTGGTATGTTGTTGAAAATGTGGCTGGAAGTGATTTTCTTTGTTGGTGGTAATCTGACTCTCAAAATCGTTTTGTTCTATGTTGTTGTTGTTGAAATTGAGTTTGGAATTTGATTTTGTGTGGTCTGTAATGTGGGTGTTATAGTTATTATATTTTATGTTGTTGAATTTTGAATGATATTTGAAATTTAAATGCGTACATGAAATTCGTCAGACCCACTATGACGACCCCTGCACCTTCATTCTCTACTTCTTCTCTCTCTCTCTCTCTCTCCCAAGCTCTCCCTTCTCTCTAACTTTTCTCCCTCCATACATCATCTGTTTTAGAATCTGATCACACCCTACAATACCTGAAGAGTTAGGGATCATTTCTAACCGATCAAAATCTCAAACAGAGTAAGTTCATATTTGCTCTAAAGATCCCTTAATCTCTGTTTTTCCTTAGGTTTTTGTCATCAATCTTAGTAGGGACAGTTGAGAAAAGTATTTCTCTCAACTTAATTAAG
>Ga0099824_1006662_pt1 | contig 15718 bp, 10 predicted proteins | sample SiratrowhiteBW_FD_76837 | JGI IMG/M metagenome (GOLD analysis project Ga0099824, IMG submission 76837) | Root nodule microbial communities of legume samples collected from California, USA - Siratro white BW | ecosystem: Host-associated > Plants > Roots > Nodule | place: USA: California...
ATATATATATATATAAAGATGATGTAATAAACTTATTATTAATTATAATTAGTTATTAAATAATATTCTAAAACTATTCTAGACCCCTTTTAGCAAATTAAAAATTTATTATCATTACGTAGTGGGTTTAAAAATATCCATAGAAATAGTAAACCTATTCAAACTCAATTAAGTAACCCAAATTATTTTATTGAAACTTATTATTATTTAACTTTTTCAACGGAAACAAAAATGAAAATGGATATAAAATAACGTATACTATCCCAAATATTTAGATATTAATCATAAATAGTTTACTATAATTTTATTATCAGCTAAAATAATTGAAAATTTTATCACACACATCTTAACAACCCACTTGTCGTCATCTTTAAAATAATATTAATTGTAAATATTTTAAAAAAATAACACAAGTAAAAAATATGTCAATTACGTCACTGTTTTAATGTTGAACGTTGAAATATAAGATGTAAAAAAATATGATAGTATTTTTGTAAATATTTTAAAGATATTTATGAGATCTAATGTAAACAACTATATTTAATTCGAACATTTAAGTTATTCCAGTTTGTGAATTTCTTCTTCTTTTTTTTTACAACAATAGTGAATGTATGTTTATGGTTCACCTTTTTTATGTTCTATTTTTGTGGATTGATATAAGTTATTGAAGTATGTATCATATATCTCTATTATATTTAAATTTAAAATATAATTATTTTTTGAAATCATAATCACGACATGAATGTCTTAATTGAATTTGGTTAATATTTAAATTTTTATTAGATTTAAAATATGTTATTTAGTGGTTTAAATTTGAAATATTCAAATTAATATTTGTATAATAATGAATATTATATGTTTAAAATTGTAATTTAGACTTTAAGAATAATAAAAATTATAGGAACTAATTAATTATTTTAGTTCTAGAAGGTACAAAATTATTCGATCACTAGTTTGTTTAAAATTTTAGAGATTAAATTATAGGATATTTATAAAATGTATTATAAAGAAATGATACAAAAAAAGTTAGTTTATGTCAATCATAGAAAAAAAATGTGTTGTAGTAGTTTGGTTGAGGTACTTTGTTTTCGTTTTAGTAAATTTATTTAAATTAAATATTGTATTCATGAGTAAATCTTCTCGTTTGATATTTAGTACAAATGGTTAAACATTAATTACTTGTACTAAATATTCAATTATTCCATTGGATTTTTTGATAAAATTATTTTTCATAATTGATTAATACATACACATTATACACATTATAAGTCTAACTTTCAATTTGGTAAAATTTTGATTCAAATTATTTTGTATTGTTCTTTGAGAGCATACTTAACTGTGGTGTTTTATTACCACTATGTACTTTGAATACTAATGTGAAATCCTGCCAAAATTTTATCAAACTTAAGATAATAGACATTGTTTATTGTGTTAGCAAATTATGAAAAATAATTTTCTGAACGGTTAGAACCTTACCTGTAATTACAAAAGTGAGAATCACATTGCATGATTGATGATGGAGTTTGTAACCTATGTATCGAAGTTGGATGAATACACGTCATGTTAATGATAAGTATGAAAAGGAAGTTGGTGGCTTTTTGCAATTTACTCGCCAAAATGGAGAACCTATCAAAGGAACATATTATTATCCATTCAATTATGGTCTGAATTAGATATGTAAACTTGAGGAGATACGTGATCACCTACCTACTTATCTTTAGTATTGTGAATGGTCATACAATATGGATATGGCACAGAGAAATATTAGATATTCCAACTATGTCAACAATAAAATATTTTGAAGGGAAAAATGATCATTTAAAGGAGATGATATGTGTTGTTGACAATATTAGATATTCCAACTATGTCAACAATAAAATATTTTGAAGGGAAAAATGATCATTTAAAGGAGATCATATGTGTTGTTGACGAAGAAATTTTTTTAAAAACACATATGTACGATTCTTAAAATTTGATTTGGAGCAATAATTATACCTAGGATGTAGTAACCTTACAAGATTATAACAACTTTAAGATTGTTTAGTTTAAAAGCAAGAAATGAATGGAGCAATAGAAGTTTCACATAATTGTTGGAGTTGTTGAGGGAGATGCTTCTAGAAGATACAATGCTACATAATCGTAACTATGAGGAGAAGAAGATACCATGTCTGATAGGTTTGGAGTACAAGAAGATACATGCATGCTCTAATGATTGAATATTATACATAAATGAGTTTGTTACATTAAAAGTGTGTTTGACATGAGGGTTGTCACAAATAAAAAAAGAAATCTAATGCAAGTAGTGATGAAAAAGAATTATTCTAAGGTGTTACGGTATTTGCCAATAATACCTAGGCTTAAAAGATTGTTTAACATTAAAAAATACGCAAAAAAACTTGACATGACATGTAAATGATACAAATTGTAACAAACTTCTTTAACATTTGTTTGATTCTCCACAATAAAAGAGAATTTGTGAAAAAATTGCAAAATTTGGTGTGAAGTCAAGAAACTTGAAAATTAGACTAGCTACACATGACATGAATTCATATGGGAACTTAAGTAGTAAACATAGTTCATGACCAGTTTTGTTGGTCATTTACAATTTGTCTCCATGGCTATGAATGAAGAGAAAATATATTATATTGTCTATGATGATTTTAGGACCCCGACAACTAGGATATGACATAGATGTGTATCTTAATCCCTTGATTGATATTTGAAGATGTTACAGAAAACATTAGTGAATGTCTTTAATGCATACTTTGAAATACTTTTAGGCTGCATCTAATGTACTTTGTATAATAAATTACATTTCTATTTTCTTAGTAAGAATCCAATTCCTTAATTATTATTATTATTATTATTATTATTATTATTATTATTATTATTATTATTATTATTATTATTTAATCTAAAAAGTTTCTTCTAGTTCTTTTATTCGTCTGATTAAACTTTCAACCATTACCATTTTTCTTATGGATGATCTGAAGGATGAGGAATTTAACTAGATTTCTGCAAGATACTAGCATGAATATTGTTTTACATGTTATTAAAGATTGTGTTCAGACTTCTTGTAACACCTCCAGAAAGCATATGACTAACCAAATTTTAGATTTTTTTATTTATTTTGAAATAGTTTGATATTAACACTACATGTCTCTTGTGCAAGTTTTTTGGTGTTTTCCTGAAGTTTGTTGGATTAAAGTCAACACTAATGGAGCTGCTAGTGGTGCTCTTGATTTTGTAACTTGTGGAAGTTTTTTTCAGGGGCAACCATAGGGAATATATAAGTAGCTTTTTGTTTTTTTGGATATTTAGCATTCACTTCATGCTGAAGTCACGAGTGTTATTTTTTTTGCTAATGAATATGCTCAGTTGAAGGGTTTTAAAAAGCTTTGGTTTGGAATGTGATTCTTTTTTGCTTTGTCAAGATTTTGGTTCAACTCATATCATTTCTCTGACTCTCAAAGGTAGATGGCGTAAGTGTAGAGATTTGTGTTTCTATGGATTTTAAATTGACTCATGTCTTTAGGAAGTGTAATAGTTGTATTGATAGATTGATTAATTTATGTGTGAAAAATAGGATTAAGTTTGCTTGGTATTCTACTTTACCTGACTAAATTAGGCTGGACTTTTTTCATAATAGATTTCAACTCCATTTGTTTCATTTGTAAGGAGTTTGTTTCTTTTTTGCATGAGTTTGGTGTAAGACCTCATAATTTTTATTATTTGTTCTTTTTTGTTTTTTTAACAATATTTTTCATGTGATGATAAATGATTGGTGGGTTTTGGAGTGTATGGTTAACTAAGATGTAAAAATTCATAATGGTGTCTCATATCAATCTTTTAATAAAAAAAAATATACTTCATCTAAACTTCATGAATATAATATTATATTCTCTATCAAATTATTTGACCATTTTAGGAAATAAAACTAAGTTTTTTTTTTTAATTCATTAACCTCTCTAATATTAGTTTAGAAGAATCTAATTAGTCACCCTTAACTTGTAACTTACTTACTACCTTTTACTACCTTAATTTGTCTGAGTTTATTTATTTGAAGTTTTTTTCTTTATATGTTACACTATGGAGATATTGGTAAATAAACGATGACGACAAATAAGCACTTAAAATGGATAAAGACAAGTAGTGAACAAAGACGAGTAAATAGGTATGTCCACTTGCAAGGTTTTTATTATTTGTTTCCTTTAGTTTTTTTTTCTCTACTTGATTTGTTTTGTGTTCATCTATATTATTAAAAAAATACAATAATGAGTGTGGATGAACTATTTTTAAATTGACATCTCAACACAATCATTGTTCACGTAACTAAAAGTCAACAAACTTATATAAACTATAAGAACTTATACACATCATAGTTTATGATTGGAAAATAATGCCAAAGTATATTACCTTATCAAAGCATAATAATATATTTTTTTCGCTTTGTTTAATACTTTTGAATAATGTTCTATAGCTTTTTAATTTATGAACTTGAAATTACAAAAATTTCCGACAATCTGAATTAATTAAACATCATTTACTTTATTCACAACTATTAAACTTAGTGTAATTTATTATATATATCTTATGGTGTCACTCTCCAAGTAAAATGTATCATATTTAGTTTATTGATTATATATAATTTAAATTATCATTTTGTTTAAATATGTGTATTAGTTATGTGAATTGATACTTAGGGTTGTAAAAATACTTTTTAGTATAAAAAAGTTGTTTTTTTTTTGGGAAAATAGTAAAAATCATAAAATTATTTTTAAATTTTTAATAAGTAGTTATTTGTGTTAGTATAGGATTAGTCTTTGCTAAGCCGATGTTTATAGAGTTTACTTAACGTTAAATGTTACTAAGGTCATTTTAATCGACATATGTTGATGCTAAATATTTTTAATCTCCCTAATAAGTAAATTTATTTATGTTAGTAACTAAAATAATATTAAAAATTAATAAGATTAGTGTCGATCCTGCATACATTAATTTTATTTATTTTTAGTATTTATATTTATCTAAGTTAGTATCAACTAAATAGATGGTAATTTATTTGCTATGACACTATTCATTAATTAGTGTTGACTTTTTTTTGGCGAATTTATAGTATTTTAAAGTTATATAAATTTAATTTCAATTTATTAAAATATATTTTTCTAGTTTTAAAATGTGTTTAGATAAATTTATTTAAATAAACTAGATATAAAAAAATAAATGAAGGAGTAAGGCTAATATAAAACAAGTAATTGAGACCACTTTTGAATGAAAATAAGAGAATTAGATTTCAATAGTTTTGGTTATTCTAGTGTACAAGCATCAAACTAAAGACAAAAAAAATTCTAAAAGTGGAAAAAAAAAATGTAAGACTTAAACAGTATACAAAAAGACACTATTGAATTTTCACACGAAATGGTGAACTAAATTATTATGAGAGTGAACTAAATGGTGAACCAATCAATTACACACAACAAATTTACCTCATATCATAATAGTCAAAATGAGCTCTTTTGTATTTCATTCCTTAAATGATACAACTTTCTAATGCTTTATCTGTTCAATGGTTAAAACATAGTTGGCATATTTAGGAGACTCTGACTTGTTGAAAGAGATATTTAGTAATCATTAGGTTCGAATTACTTCCAATGGGATGTTAAATAACCAAAAAGTTTGGACCAAAAACAATTAGAGATATTAGACAAATACTTACCTAAAATAACTATAAGTAATGATTATCATATTGGATTATAGAAGATAAAATAAATGGGAGAAAATCTCATAATAAAACATGAAAGAACATAAATAAAAATATATAATAAGTTTTAAAGTATTTTACTATTCTATAAGTAAGTTTTATTAGAAGAAAATTGCACACTTACTCATATAATTTTTACATGAATAAAATTATATTTGTAAATTTCACAAAAGTAAAATTACAAACATAATTATTCAAAAAATTTATGGAGTTGTGAAGAATATATTTAAATCAAATTTTCAATTTTATAATAATTTTTTATTTTTCTTTATATATTATTTAATGTGGTATTTTGATGAAGTTACAAAGAACATGAATTACAATGACAAGAGGAAGAAAAACAAAGAATAAGAAAAAATCAAAAAAGACAAGAGTGTTTGTAACATTATTATAAAGATAAATTTAAAGATAAAATTCATTTAATATAAAAGTAATAATTTTCTTATTTAAATTCATGTTAGGTATCATTATGAACTTTGACATCTCAATTATACAAATTTAAAGAATAATAATAATGTGTTATGACATAAAATATATTATTAAAAGGAAAAAGAAAATATACAAAATCATGGGAGGACTAGGTCAAATCTAAAAGATGACAAATAGTCTCCAACCAAACTAAACAAAACAAAACGAAACAGAGGGAGTTGATACCTATTACGAAAAAAGTCTAATTTAATAACAGTAGGTAAATCATCATACCATTTAAAATTTAACTTATTCTTAAGATTCAACAAAGCTAACTTGTCACCACAATGATTTTCCTCACGGAATATATGAGAAACTTTGAATTTAATTTATTTACATATTTTTATACACTTTCTCAATCTTCCTTCTCAGAGACAAAAAATGATATTAAAAAAAAAGTAAACTGTAAATAAGGTTGGTTGAAAATATAAAGTGAATTTATTATATTAATTTTAGTTAAATAATAAATACATATAACAAACTAAAATAAATTTTAATCAAAATTAAGTTTTATTTAAATTAAATGCTGCACACAATCTATAAAAGAAGTAGTGATTCGTACATTTTTAGATTTTATTAACAATCCTATCAATTTTAAGTTATTACGATTAAGCGTGAGATAAGAGATGTCAATATCAGGTAATATATAAAATTATACCATCTTATAATTATATACTTAAAATCTTAATTTTAACTACTTTAAATACATTACAGATGCATTTTTCAAAAATAAATTCTAAATTTCTTTTCTCAGCAACTTCTTGTCAGAATCTCATAGTATTGATTTCGTTATTTCATTGTACAGTAGCATATTATCTATGGTACTACTTGTACACTTTTTTTAATATTTTTCTTTCTTTCGGCTTATTATAGAAGTCAATCAAAATTATTTAACTTGATTCAAATTAACTACACTGAACCCAATTAAACTTATTCTTCATGGAGTGTTGTTGGACTAAAATTGGTTAACACCTATATTTCAAAATATAATATATAAATACACTTTTTTTTTAAAACATCAGATAAAATGTTGTCCCCAAAGTTTTAGTATTAGACAATATCATATAAAGTTTTAATATTAAACTATGAGGACTAAGTTTAGATCATGAAACATAATCTGTACTTAGATGAAACATAGTCTAAGTCGGAGTTATCTATTATGCCTACAAATGTTATTTAACATTATAAAACAAATTGTGTTTTAACCAACATTTAAATTGGTCGTTAAATGATAAAAATCAATTGTTAAATAAGATAGTTATCAAAATAGTGATAAAAAATGAGTAGTGTAGTCATTAAATATTTAGAGACTAATTTTTTGGATAGTTACGAATAAATATATGGTCGTGAAAGGTGGTAAAATGTTTGGTCTCAAAAAATTTTTGGAGACCAATTTAGCTACCAAAAACTTATGAAATATTGGTCACTAAATTGGTGGCTAAAATGAAATAAAAGGTAGTGACTAAAATGGTGGCTAAAATAAAATAATTATTAGTAGCTAATTTGGTGGCTAAAATGAATTAAATTTCAATGGCTAAATCGGTAGCTAAATTGAAAGGAATTTCGGTGGCTAAAGTGGTGACTAAAATGAAATATTTATCGGTGGTTAATTTGGTGATGAAAGAGAAATAAATTTCGGTGACTAAAATTAAAGAAATCTCGTTGGCTAAATTGGTGGCTAAATATCACCTATTTTTACATATTAGTTTGGCCTATTTATAAATAATTTTCAAACCTGTTTATAAATACTCAAATTTTAATCATGCTAATGAACAATAAACTTCAATACATAATATAGAAAATAATAGTGTAAGCATATTACATAATGAAAAGTTCTGTAAGCAAATTAAAAATAGTCCAATGTATTATAGAATCCATCATATAATTAATCCTCATCTGCACTATCATCTCTAATGTGGTATTCTCTATGATGTCCATTGAGAGTAGGATTTGAAGGACCTGGAATCAAATTATTCACTTGAATGTGTTGTAAGATGAGTCCAATATATGTGCAGGTTCTGGTTGTATGTAGTGGCAATTGAAGGTCCAACATGATCCATGATCACTTGCTGAAAATTACCTAATTCTTCCCTTTGCTCAAAAGTTGCATAAGATGAACTTTGAGCATCCACTGGGGGGAATTTTGGCACATCTTCACCATGATTTGTCCACCAATAATAATTAGGCATGAGTCCCTATTCATAAATATGTAATCCAACTTCATCCACATACTTGAAAACTTTACAATTACACTTAACACATGGACATCTTAATATTTCACCTTGTTCTACAAACTTTTCTTGGCTAATAACGTATTGTAGGAATTCATGCACTCCTCCAAATTCATCTGTCAGATGCTTATTACCATCCAATTTTTAATACATCTATTTTCTACCTTCGGGGATTTCCATTTATGCAAACCGACTACAACAAATTACATAAACAATTTATAAGGTTTAACAACAATAATTGAATTCATTTGCATCTCTAATGTATACAAAGTGTTAGACGTCAAATGTTGTCCAGGAGAAATTATAGGATACTAAACAATGTTAAAAAAAAGAGATAAATGTTAAAAAAAAGAGATAAATGTTAGTTGAATTTAATACTAGGTTTTACTAAATATATATAAATGTAAAGATGACCTTGTGCAGAATTGTGCAAGGAAAGTGTTAGAATCTAATAACATGCCACTTGAAAGTTCATTGTCATGTGCTACATTTATTCTAAAAGTACATTAAAAATTTACAAAAACTACTTTTATATAAATTAATAGCATAAGATTACAAAATTATAGTAAAATACAATCACATATCATTAAGAAAATATATACCTCCAAATGAAGCAACAAGAGCAAAAACAAAACTAAGAGTAGTTGTACCAGCACTACAACCAATAAAGCCACTTACTCTAATTATAAGATATTAAACAATGACACAGTAATCTTTCTCCCACCTACAAATAAAAGATGAAAAAATTTATTTTGTTTGAAAATCAACGCAATATGAATACTTACGTAGTCTCATACAAATGACAATGCAATATGAAATTTCAAATTTGCAATTTGCAGTTTAATTTCATTCTATCACTTAAATTTACAGTATACAAAGTGTTAGACATCAAATGTTGTTTGGGTAAATAAATTCACAGGAATGTAAAAATTAACAGAAAAAAAAAGATAAATGTTAAAAAAGGAGGTAAGAGAAATCTCATTTCATTTATTATTAACAATTGATATTACTCTCTTTATCCATATTCATTTTAGAAAATTCAAGTTCATGTACTAGAATTGTGCAGATTTAATTTAGTTGAATTTAATACTTGCTTTTACTAAATATTATAAATACTAAGATGAACTTGTGCAGAATTGTGCAGGAAAAATGTTAGAATCTAATAACATGTCACCTAAAAGTTCACTATCACATGCTACATTTATTGTTAAACTACATTAGAAATTCACAAAAGGAGTATGGTTTAAATACAAGAGAAAGGTTTGGGAAACATAATAGTTTGGTAGATAAAAAAGTGGTGTGAAATTATTCATAAAATGAGAGGCTTGATTGACAGCAGAAGATTACAAAATTATATATAATTAAGAAAATATATACCTCCAAATTACGTAACAAGAGCAACAGAACTAAGAGTAGTTGTACCAGTACTACAACCAATCAAGTCACTTGCTCCAATCATAGGATACTACACAATGACACAGTAATCTTTCTCCCACCTACAAATAAAAGATGATAAAATTTATTTTGTTTGAAAATCAATGCAATATGAATACTTACGTTGTCTCACACAATTGATAATGCAGTATGAAATTTCAAATTTGCAGTTTGCAGTTTAATTTAATTCCATCACTTAAATTTACAGTATACAAAGTGTTAGACATCAAATTTAGTTTGGGTAAATAGATTCACAGGAATTTAAAAATTAACCAGAAAAATAAGAGATAAATGTTAAAAAAGGAGATAAGAAAAATCACATTTCATTTGTTACTAACAATTGATATTACTTTCTTTATCCTTATTCATTTTAGAAAATTCAAGTCCATGTACTATAATTATACATAAGTGCAGGTTTAATTAAATTGAATTTAATACTTGGTTTTACTAAATATTTATAAATACTAAGATGAAATTGTGTAAATGCCACCTGAAAGTTCACTGTCACATGCTACATTTATTCTTAAACTACATTAAAAATTCACAAAAGGAGTATGGTTTAAAATACAAGAGAAATGTTTTGGAAACATAATAGTTTGATAGATAAAAAAAAGTGGTGTGAAATTATTCAGAAAATGAAAGGCTTGATTGAGAGCAGAAGATTACAAAATTATATATAATTAAGAAAATATATACCTCCAAATGATACAACAAGATCAATAGAACTAATAGTAGTTATACCAACACTACAACCAATAAAGCCACTTGCCCCAATTTTAGGGTACTAAACAATGACACGGTAATCTTTCTACAAATAAGATGATAAAATTTATTTGTTTAAAAATTAATGCAGTATGAATACCTACGTCTTCTCACACAAATGATAATACAGTATGGAATTTCAAATTTGCAGTTTGAAAACCCTAAACCCTAAATTAAAAAAATAGAAATTACCTTGATCATGAACCAAAACTCAAAACCCTACAATAGTTGGTGACAATAGAGTTGGAGGTTGTGGCTACGAGATTTATGAGAGAGCTACTAGATAGCTACAACGGTTTGGGAGATCCAAAGATTAGAAGCACAAATTTGGGAGGGAAAACTTTTGCAATGTGGAAGGAGAGGGCTTTGAAATTTCAAAGGACTGAACTTGTAAATTTCTTCTTATCCTTTGATAAGTGGTTAAGGTCACTTGTTTAGGGTTTTACAATTTTTTTAATATTCTTTATTTTATCCTTAAACTTAGACATAGAATTACTTTTTGAAAGATCAAACATTTTTAAAAATCTTTTAATTTAATATAATATATTACTTTTTTTAACTAATTTAATATAATATATAACTCTTTTAACTAATTTAATATAATCATAATTATATTAATTTTATTCATTCTTATTCAAAGTTATTGTTAAAAAATAAGTTAAAAATAAAAAAAGTTACTTTTCAAAAAAAAATTATTGTCAGATTTCTTTAAAAAAAATAATTTGAAAATTGATATGAAGAAATATATTACATTCTAAATTAAAATTTAATTTAATTTTAATTAAATAAATCAAACATCACTTTTAAAGTTTTAATATAATTTCTCACTATTTTATCTAATTTAATATAATTGTTGTTATATTAATTATTATTTCTTTTACTTTTATTTAAAATTGTTGTTGAAAAATAACTTAAAAAATAAAGATTACTTTTTGGAAAGAACTCGATGTCAAAATTTTCAAATATATTAACAAATATATTACATTCTAGTTTAGAATTCAATTTTACTTTAATTAAATGAATTAAACATCATTTCTAAAGTTGTAATATAATATATCACCTTTTTATCCTATTGTTGTATTAATTATTTTTTAATTTTTTATTTAAAATTATTGTTGAAAAATTAATTAAAAAAATATATATTTATAAAATAACTTAAAAAATAATTTTATAATAAGATACTAAGAACTAAAAAAAATCATATTCGTTTAGATTCCATAATAAAATCAATAAATACAGAAAAGTCACGCTTATTTTTAGCTTAATTAAATTGTTTCAATTAACAAAGTAAAAGAAAGAAATGGATCCAAAACCAATATATTTTCTTTCCTTGAATCTTATTATATTTGTTCTTTGAATTTATTCTCTTAAATGGAAAGGTCACATGCTTACAATCGTTAGATGAACACAATATAATAGTTTCTACAAATTATAGACTTTGATGTGTTCTCATTCATTTATAAATAAGAAGTGGAAAAAATCTGAAGAATGGATTGTTGTAAGTGACATTAACTGTCTCGTGACGAATACATTGGGCCAAATCACAATTCAATCGTGAGACTTGAGTTGATATGCTCTTAAGTAAAAATAGTTGCATCCTGATTATGACTATAGCTTTTGACCTAGTGGTGAGAGCTCGATCCAACATAGATCTCCACTTAGAAACTTTTATTTGGGTAAGATTTAGATTGCATGTAGTTTAAAAGTAGAAAAGGAGTAAGGTTTGGATTGTATATAGTTTAAAAGTGATAAAATTCATACTAACATGATACACTAGTCTAAGATGCTTATAGACAGGATGGCGATTTAGATTTACAAAAAGAACAACTCATTTATTTACTAGAAAAATGTAGAATTGTATCACATACAAACTTTTTGGGTTTTAGCATATCTATGAGTCTAAAAGGATTAATGAAAAGAAAAATTAATTTCTTTAACCAACATGTTAGACTATACCATTCACTAATATATGAACCTCAAGTAGACATAGGTAATGAAAAGTCTAAAAGAAATAAACATTAGAATTTCTGACATTGAATGAAGTTATAGCTTCCATATTATTATTGTTATTAATGGTATTTTTATTTTAATTAATATAAATATTATTCAAAATAATCATTTAGCGATCACATAAATTATTCGCTATTTCGATGATTATCAGTAACACAGTAAATTGGTTACTAAATTTATTCGCTACTTTGGAAATGATTTTTTTACTAATGTTTTAGCGACTAAAATCAAATCGATCGCTAAAATAAATTACATTCGATTACTGTTTTGATCTCGATTTAGCTATCATCATGTTGTGGTCGTTAATTTTGGTAGCTATTTTTTTGTTGACATTTAGTGACGAATTTCATTTCAGTCTCTACAATAATTTATATTTTGGTAATTATTTTAGTCGCTATTTTGTGACCACCACGTTTTTGTCGCTAAAATTGGTGGCTAACTTTGTTTCTTTTATTTAATGATCAAAATCAAGTTGGTGACTAAACTATTTTGCTTATTAATTAGCGACGAAATTATATTTCAATCATTATTTTAGTGATAAACGACTACATTGTTTCGGTCGTAATATCAGTCACTACTTGCGACTAACAGTTTTCGGTGACTAAAATTGAGGATTAAATTCATTTTTTCTTGTAGTGTAATTCTATTCTTAGTATCCTGTGTTATATTCTCAATATTAATGAAGAAATAGTCTCTTACATTGGATCAAAACCATTAAAAGATGCATCCTATGAAAGAAAGAAAATGTTTCTTAATACACATTAATCTCTTATTACCTTGTAAAATATATTGGAATAAGCATCACATTTTTAAATGAGAAGAAACAATTATTTACTAATCTTTCTTTGCAATAAGCATTGTTAAAATGTGTCATATTTGAGTATTTTAATAGAGCTTGAGTTTCATCTTCGTATTCATATTTTTTTTATTTTATTTTAGAGAATGTAAAAATTTGAAGAGATTATTGCCTAGAAAAAAAATACTAGGAGAAGAAAGAAAATGGAATACTTAGTTACTTAGCTATAGTGGTAATAAATAATGCTCTCTTAGTTTTCGTCTTAATGAAAGTTGGTAATTTAAAGAAATAGACCTAATTTTTGTGGTTGAGACAAGCTATATAAAATGGTATGTCTATCTTTTTGTTTTCTTCTCTCCTAAAGGAACCTTTTTGTTTTCTTATGAGCAAAAAATGAAAATAATACTAACAAGATACTTATGGGATATTCTAACCCATTTATATAAATGATTCTACCTGTAAATGATTCTACTTATGCAGTGGAATTTACATCAGTGTCTTAATACATCAATGGAAACCAATCCTAATTCTACAATTACAAGAAATTCATCACCAACAACTCCTATAACCAAGTAGCCTAACCTATATGCTCTATCAAAATTGTACAAACTTGCACAAATCATCCAAAATTTGTAAATGTATAACTTTTCCATTAGAATTGTAATTCTAACACAGAATAGCCAACTAGCCTAACCTATATGCTCTATTAAGACTATACAAATTTGCACAAATCATCCAAAATTTGCAAACATATAACTTTCCCCGTCAGAACCGGAATTCTAACACAGACCTTACAAAACACTTATTTTCAACCAGATTCCATCTTTGATACTCCTTGTTACATACTTTCCTCACAGACCTTGAATATTTATTTGTTTCATCATTTACTGCAGCATCCCTGGTACCAGCTTTGTTTCTGCCAACTGATCGTAACCTGCGATAAGATTTTCGCACCACCAAATTTGTGTCTTAAATTGCACCTTGTTCACGAGGAACCTGCAAAGTCAAAAGCGAATACACCTATCTACGTCTCCCCTATTATCAACCACTCTTCCTATCCCATTGTTTTTAAGCATTCTATAGGGTTAATACACCGTTCAGGGTAGGAGAAAGGGGTTTTAGATGTATCTAGCTTGAGCCATGACCAACATTTCAACTGTGCTAGGCAAAAAAATTCTACATTATCAGCCTTCTCATTATTAACCACTACTTTATCCCTTTGACTCCAAATTTCTGTTACAATGGTTACAATGGCAGTCCACATTCCCTTTCATACTGTATTTGATTTTGTGTTCAATTCTTGTAAATAAAAACTTTGCAGATGCATTACAGAGTTCACAGGCCCAACAGACTTTACTCCCACCCATCTATCAGATGCATCCCAAACATTTTGAGTTACTCTACATGTAAAGAATAAATGTTCTCATGTTTCATCACCATCTAAGCACAATGGACACAGTAAGTTACCTGCCACCACTCCTCTCCTAGAAAGTTTACTTTTGGTAGGTAGCCTATCTAATATTAACCTCCATAGATATACGACAAGAGATGGTGGTAGCTTTAGACTCCAAATCAAATCAAATTCTTGAATACTATGTGCCTCAATTGCCTGATTTAAAATTCTATACCATCCAATACCATGTAAAAACCTTGATTGTCTTCCATCCAATACCATCTATCTTGTGATCCCCTCTTCCATTGAATATTTGATATATCCCTCAATAATTTTTCCTCTAATCCTTTCTCCCACTCAAAACTTGTCCTACACCATATTAATTTCTAATTGCATTGATAATTTCTGTTCTCATTCTCTGTATCCATAACCCATTCACTTACCTCCTCCACTATTTTTTCTTTACAAAGTGATAATGTATAGAGTCTTAGAAACTTATCTTGGAGAGATTGTTCGTAAACTCACTTGTCCTCCTAAAACCTTATACTCTTTATATTTCTGACTTTCCATATAAAATTATCATCAAACCAATTATTTTAAGGCCCTTCCTTACACATTTTTCCTAAATCTCTCCCCCAAAAAGAGTACTTGTTGTTGCTTGAGTCTATATCCAAGTTCCTCCAAGATCCATATCTAAACTCTAAGACTTCCTTCCATAAACCCCCATCTTCCATATTAACCTCTGTTAGCACCAGTGGACTGCTGCAGTGATTTGATGAATTCAACCAAGTGAAGATGCTCTAGATCATGTGAAGGATGGATGAAGATTTCTTGAAGTTTGAAGACTTGAGTCTAGGATCTAG
>Ga0099824_1006663_pt1 | contig 15717 bp, 12 predicted proteins | sample SiratrowhiteBW_FD_76837 | JGI IMG/M metagenome (GOLD analysis project Ga0099824, IMG submission 76837) | Root nodule microbial communities of legume samples collected from California, USA - Siratro white BW | ecosystem: Host-associated > Plants > Roots > Nodule | place: USA: California...
AAAATTTTCTTAAAAAAATTCTATATATATATATATATATATATATATATATATAATAGCCAATTTGATCAGTAAATATGTCACTTGATCTAGCTTTACATTAGATATAAACTATAAAACCATGTGAATACTTTATAGTTACAATTATTGTCTTAATTGTCATCTTACACTTTTAGAGAAAAAGATGTGAGATTTTTTTAAAAATAACTTATTTTTCCAATGCTCTTTAAAGAAAACTTTAATATTGTTTGGATAGTTTGAATTCCATATAAATAAGCTTCTATAAATAAAATTAAGTCATCTATAAAGATCAAATGAGACATCTTTAAGAGTTCCTTTATTTAGATTAATTGATTTCTAAACATTTTGGTCCATAGCTACTTAGTCTTTATTCAAGTTTTAATGAAAGTTACAAATCAATAATACTTGTGATCATTGTAATTGTAAACATTTATCTTTTACTAAGAATGTTTCTCCTTCTTATGCATATTTTTGACTTAGTTCATTTAAAAGTATGTGGTTACAAGTTTCTACTAAAGGTGATCCTATTGTTATGTCTCATTGTTATTTTATTTTATGAAATATCATTTTGAGTTTGTTGATGTATATCTTATGTTTTGTATTATTGTTATTAAATGTTCTCAATGTGATTTTAGTGGTGAGTACACTTCTAATAAATTTTGTGAATTACTTGACACTCTCATCAAATTTGTACAAATACTGATCAAGGGAATGGAGTTATTGAAAAAAAATGGCTGCATTCTTGAAACTACTCGTTTTCTTCTATTGTCTACTTCAATTTCCTTTGAATTTTGGGGTGAAATTGTTCTTACCATGTCTATGTTATCAACCAATTTTCATCTTCTATTGTATCAAGTATCTCTCTCTAAAAGTTGTATGGTTGTGTTCCTTATTATTCTTCCTTAAAAGTTTTTTGGTTTACTTACTTTGTTATTGGTCACAAGTAGAACATAGTAAATTGTTCTCTCATTCTATAATATGTGTTTTTCTTAGTTATGGGAATACTCAAAAGGGTTATTACTGATATGATCTTACCAACCACAAGTTTTATGTTTCTCATCATGTTGTTATCTTTTAGCACATTCCATTTTATTCACTTTCTTCTAACTTCCACAACTCTACAAGGTCTAATCTCATTTATATTTATCCTTTTTCAAAATATGATGACGATGTTGTAAATAATCTTGAAATTGAGAATTGTAGGGATAATATTGGCAAAACTACAACTCAAGATGTCCCATGGCTTCCCAAGAAACTTTTAGAATTGTTTATCCTCTACGTGTTCGAAAGTCCATCTAATCACCATATTTTATTTATTCTTCTTATTTTCCTCCCTTCTTAACCATAATTTATAATTTGTGTGAGTCTTTTTCCTATCACGAGGTTGTCTTTGATCCACTTTGACAATAGGCTACGTAAGAGGAACTTTATGTTTTATATAAGATAACTACTTGTTACCTGATATCTCTTCCTTTAAGGAAACTAGTCATTGGTTGTTAGTGGGTCTAAAATATTAAAATAAATTTGGATGGGTCTATTAAGCATTACAAAGCTTATCTAGTCACTAAAGGATGGGTCTGTTGATCATTACAAAGCTTGTCCACCCACACCCACCCAATCACACACACACACCTACACCCACCTCCACCCACCCTAATACTTTAACCCAAATCTTCAAGACTCTTCATCACTTGTGATAGCCTACGTCCAACCACCATAGTCAAGGAACAAAGAAGATGAAGAGACTGAAGGTAGATCAAAAGCTTCCAAAAAGATTGGGCCTATTTGAGCTTCCAACCAGTTATTTGGGCCTAAATGTAACCTTAAAAATATCATTTTAAAAATCATGGAGCATTAAGGAGAAGTCTTTTACTTGTACAAATGTTTAGAATAACTTGGAATAAATTAAACCTTGCATTTGAGCCAAGAGGAATAAGGTTTGGGTCAAAGATAGAATAGGGTTAGAATAAGATAATAGAGTTTATCTAAAGTCCAAATTGGGTTCCTTTAAGCCCAATTAAAACCCTAGAATATCAAAGGTTAAGCCTTGAGAGACAAGAGGCGTTGCACTTCATGAAAAACACATTTAACACATGTTAAATGTTCACACAAGCATGGAAAGTGAGAAGGCCACATAGTGTCACCTTATTAGCTTTTCTAAATCTAGAGTTGTATTTAAAATTTGAATTTTTTGAAATTTGCTCCTTTTTGGATAGACCATAGCAATATAAATAAGTATGGTAGGCCTTTGTAAATTCATCATGGAATGAGTAGAAAAACTATGCTCAAATTCAACCTCACTTGTTCTTGTGATCACCTTATAGGTTAACTCCTTTTTTTAAGATTTGCATAGACACCTTGTGAGTCGCATCTCCTTTTCACCTAGATAACCTTCATTAATTTTGTGAGTTTATCAGTGCATCAATAAGCTTCCGCAACCTCTTTCACACTCCATCCAAATGTGAAACCTCAAATCAAGGTAAGGAGAAAAGTGATTTCCATCAACTTGAATTCATCAAATACTCTTCAACTGTCATTGCCAAAAAATATGAAATGAGAGAGAATAAGAACAAATCCTCAATTCCTATTGCATGCTCTTAATTCTCTTAATTGAGCCTCAAAAACTAGTTAAGAATAAACACAAATGAGAGAGGAAAATTAATTGAGAGAAAAGAAGAGAAAAACACAACTTCTAAAACACAAAAAAGCCTAAACAAATGATTTCAATATGTATTTATAACATATTATGTTATATATATGCTCTATTATCAACTGTGAACATGAGTCTAAATGTGAACTTTAATTAGGTTCATAAGTCCAATCATGAAAATTCAAGTTAGTACAAGAAAAATCAAATGTATGAGTTTCTATACAAAAATTTTAGTAAATTTACCTTTACTTTCGAAACTAGTAGAAAATTAAATAAGACTCTGGACCTAGTAAAACATAGTTCATTTTAAAGCCCTTCAAATTTAGAATCCAATAAAAAATACTTAAAATACAAAATTAAAGTTATTATATACATTGAACACCCAACTTATTACTACTAAAAGAAAATAGTTTAAAACTGAAAAATAGAGTATATTAAAAGTGTTTTCAATTTCCAATAAAACTATAAATGTGTGTACAAAATATATGCATCACATGCCATAACTTCAATTATTAGTAAGATAATTTAATTATATTAACTTCTGTTTGATATAAAGGTTGTTCTCTCAGGAGCAATTCTTATGTATTATAACAAAAAGAATATTATTCAAATTACTTACAATTAGATTTTTCATAGTACAAAATATATTGAAATTGACTATTATTTCATTATGATATCATTTTCAATATAAAGCCAGTAATGTATTGTCTTGGATGGTCAACATAGAGCCATTAATGTAATATTGCAACAAATTATGCCATTCAATTAAATTATTACTTTCACTAGAAGATTACATTATAATACATGTAATAATCATACAGAAACTATTGTCATGATTCATGTGATTAACTTTTTGGATTGAGAATAAAACTTTTTAGTATTGAATGTATGATTAACGTGTGAGAAATGGAATTTTTTATTTAATTAGCACCTTTTTAGTTTTTATTTTTCTCAATAGTATTTTTTATTTTTCTCAATATCACTCTTTATTTTTTAATTTTTGAAATAACACTCTTTTATTTTTTGCAATAACACTCCTTTTTTTGTAATAGTTATTAAAAATTATTATTATTAGTTTATTAAAATTAAGATAAAAAATAATATAAAAATAATTAACTTCAAATTAAAAAAAAGAATGCAAAGAAAATAAAATTAAATATTTTATAGTTTTTAAACTAATTAATTATAATAGGAAAAATGATAAATTATTTATTTTATAATAAATTTAAATTTGGCATAATAAATTATATTAAAATAAATTATAATAACACTCTTTTATTTTTTTTTATTCTTTAATTAATATACAGTCCGTACATTAATTATAATTTTTTTTAATTTTTTATTTCTCTTTTATGATTTTGTGATTGTATTTTATTATAATAATTTATTGGTTGTATTTTTGTATTAAAAAATGATATTGGAAGAAAAAATTATAATAAATTATAAATTTTTATTTTAATTAAAATTTGTATTTTTAGTTTGTTTAAAAAATATCTAAATAATTAATGGCAAAAATCAAATAAAAATTTGATAAAAATAAAATTTGATTTTTGATAAAGATAGAATTTGGATTTTGATAGAGATGAAATTTGATATTTTATTAAAGATATCATTTGATTTTTTATAAAGATAAAATTTAATTTTGGATAAAGATGTAATTAATTTTTTGATAAATATAAAATTTGAGTTTTGATAACAATAAAATTTATATTTTATTTCACACAAAGTATTTCATGTACCATTAACTAAACTATTTAGTGAATATATGATTGTCATTTATTTTCCTCTTTATGTTCAACATGTATTGCATCATTTTAATAATTAACAATTTTTTAAATAATAAACATAATATTTAAAAACAATTCATAAATAAATTAAATTATATTTAAAATTTTTAAACCATTTAATTAATATTTATTTGAAAAAATACTTTAACATTTTTATTTTATTTTTGCTATTAATTATTTAGATATATTTTTAACAAATGAAAAATACAAATTTTAATTCAAATAACAATTTTATAATTTATTATAATTTCTTCTTCCAATATCAATTTTTAATAAAAAATACAACCAGTAAATTATTATAATAAAATACAATCACAAAATCATAAAAAATAAATAAAAAATTAAAAAAATATAATTAATGTATTAATTAAAGAATAAAAAATAAAAAAGTGTTATTTTAAAAATTAAAAAATAAAAAATATTATCGAGAAAAATAAAAAATAAAGAGTGCTACTAATTAAAATAAAAACTAATAAAAATACTAATTATGTAAAAAAGTCGTGAGAAGGATCGTACCAACAGGAAGGATGTTATACTTATCTTAAGTTTTGAAATCAAAATTGAGTGGCTCTGATTTTTCTCAGGCCTAGTTTCCATTTTTCTCGCTTGTGTTATGTCACTCTATTTACAATAACAATCGTACTGTTATGTGAAACGTTGGTTTATCAGTATAACGTATAATAAATGTATACAATAAGAGCCAATTACTTTTATAGACAAAAACGAAACTCTATATAAATAACAGAGTCCGGATTTAAATACATATTGTAATCATTAAACATTATTTATATTTGAATTTTAAAGCACAACTTTGAAAAAGAATTCCATTTCATACGTGTGTGTGTGTGTGATCTGTTTACGTGTGTGATATGTTAAAGCATGATATACCAATTTTAGTTTTGTAAGAGAAACTACATTTTGTTTAAATATGTGTACAAAGTTTAGCAAAAAAATTAAAATTTTACTCCTTCTCTTTATGACTAATAATTAAAGATAATTTTACACATATTGATCATTAAATATACCACTTTGTGAAACAATTTTAAAGAAATTATCCTATTTAATAAATACATTAATTTTACAGAAAAAAATAATTAATTTAAGGACAAATTAGGAAGAAAAACAAATTAATGTTTCACTGATATTTGAGAACATTAATTTAAATTTCTTTTAGATGACAAGCTATAGTCATTGTGAGATGGAAGGAGTAAGTAGAATGTAATTTATGGAAATTGTAATTTGAAAAATGAAAGGTTCCAAATGAATTTTTCAATTTATGAATATTGCTTCTTCATTTTTATTTTTTCTATTTCCAGTCTTTTTAGCGAGATAAGCAAAACAGGTTAATCTTGTGGATCTATTTATATTGGGTAGCCGGTTTATCCGCTGGCATCTGGTGGTTGATTTTTTGGGGTGATTATGAGGGCAAGAGGCAAAAATTAAAGAGGAACTCCTAAAAAACAAAAATGTTAGGAGAATAAGCATAAAAATGAAAAGGCAGTGAGCACATTGCACAGGAAGTTATCAGCTCTCAGCCATAGATTGGCTTCTCTCTAAAAATGGTTCCAGCTGATATCCCAGGCACACTCCCCCACAAATTGGCCAAACAATCAATTTAGGATTCGCTTTATGCCAAACTATTTGGAGACCATGAAAAAAAAAATAAGCGAACAATTCTGCATCATGATGGAGCATGGTCCTAGGTTGCAGGAGAAAGCACCAAAAATTGTCTTTATAATTCCTGAGGATTTACAAACTTAGGTTGAGTAATTGCTGATTCGTTTAAATAAATGTATTATGATTCTAGCTTTCTAAACACACTATATCCGTTCGATTGAGAAATGGCACGTTACTTCTTTTCTTTAATTATTACAATATAATTTAACTCTCACCTATAACATCCAGAATTAGTTGTTTCTTCTCTCGACCCATCGTGTATTAATAACTTCCTTCTGCCTTCTGCCCACCATCCTCTTTAAAAAGTGAAATTCTTACGTGGTATCTTTACATGTTTCTCCCTACTTTTTAAGCCATGTTTATAGGGGACTGCCCCCAAATAATCCATATTCTAAGAAATTTATTCTAACGTTTGTTACCATCTGGCCTCACTATCTTAACCAAATAATACAGTTTTTGACAATACCTTAAATGATAAAATTGATACTCAGTCACCCAATCTACAGTTCAATCAGCACCCTATATCAAACCGAATTCAATATGGGTATACTACACCAAACGTTACACATTGAAATTTCATCTATATATTTAAAATGTTTGAACTTCAGAGTTGTATTTAAAATTTGAAGTGGTTATTATATTTTAACATTGACTTTGTGCTATTGCCCTTTTGCAAGGATGTATTAGGTTCCGTTCCGATGCACAAGAAATCTTTCGTGAAAGGGTACACAGATTTCAGCCACGTTTAACCAGTTAGAAGTATCAAGCACACTAGTAACTAACAAGTAATTACCATAACAATTAACTACTGTAACTAACTATGTTGTTAAGTATCTCAAAGCACGCCTTCCGCTTCCCTTTTTCACAAAGAATTATTTTGAAAAAAATGCGCTATCAACAATTTTATTTTACCCCTTTAGCTAAATTTAAACATGTAAACACGCATAGAAGTGTTAAACGTTAACTACAGCACAGGTGTGTCATGACGAGGTGTTATAACTACCCAAAACAGGTGGAGTATACATCAGATTCACGAACCATATCTTCCCGAGAGGTTCACCAACCTACAGTGGCCTTCCTACCAGAAAATACATTTCAGCCTACCTGTTGATGATTTACACGCCTCAACCGTAGTCCAACATCTGCATCATGATCTTGTTGATTTAAGCCCGTACCAAGTAAGATAGTGTCCTGCAATTCTGTAGAACTTCCTGCTTCATTTGCTTTCTCAACATGTTCTCCATAGTTATGCAACCTTCGGCCAATGAGATACCGGTCATCACGTATGGAGTTATGGAGATTTGTGAACCAGACATGGAATCTCTTGGCACAGAAGCACAAGAAACTGAGACAGAGGCATCCCAACCATGCAAACCGATAGACAGCAGAATTGATCACCAATGGATACCCAAGCACTGGAAATACACCTTTGGCCAAAACATAAGGTACACATAATGCCGTCAACAACTTCATTATGATCGGAAGTACAATCTCCCGAAGGACCCATAGACCTTGCAACCTGGAGAACCCGTCCTCTCTCACCCTCTCAAATTTGACTCGCCAACTTTCATCCACCAGAGGCATCATGTGGTCCAACATAACCTAATGAAAGAACCAAGTCAACAATTTAAAAATAGCAAATAGATACATTCAAATCGATCATGTAACAAACATTTGCGAGACAGATAATCATTTACAAATGGGACATGCCAAATAAATTTCACACATAAAAGGACAGGGAAAAGCAAAAAGGGAGAACTCAAATTGTTAGTTGGGTATGAAAATATTTCCGCATCTTCGTTAGTTGAATGGAAATTGATCATATGAAACTTGTACATGCTAAACAATCTATGTCGTAGTTCATCAACTCAATCTCCAAGTAAAACGCTTTCCTCTGCTTACAATTCCAAGAAACCAAGTAAACTCACCCAGACTTTCCCCTCTAAACTCATTTTATCCAATTCTATTCATTCTTACCAACCTACAATAAATCATTCACAATTCAGTATTTATCAACCCTTGCCAATTTGTATGTTCAAAATACCCTATTATGCTTTTTCTTTTAAATCCTAGATAATGAAGAAACACACCATGTACAAAAAAAAATTATACCAGAAATACTAAGAAACGACCAACCTTTACCCCACAATGGTGTTAGCAACATCAATAAAACATGTCATTGGCATTATATACTACCTTCTTCGTGATTTGAAGCCAACACTTATATAACCAGTCCCAAACTCCCCAGCCCAGATTACAATGAGGTTTAAGTTAGGTTGTCAGCATCGAGCATAAAACTTGGTTAATCTTCGTGGCAATAATAGATGAAGAAACAAACAACAAGAAACCACGTAAACAAGAAGTCTTACAGTAAGTGTGTCGGAGCTACATGAATCACATAATGCCACTTGGATGAAAATAATCATATAGGAGAAACATTCCAGAAAATTGATACCATAAATACCGATGCAGAAGGATAAATTTACAAGAAAAAGAGTACAGCAGCAGAAAGACTTTTTTTACACAAAAAGGAGGTTTACTACATCACGTCACTGATAATATATTTGTGTACATACCATTCAGTATTTAATAAGCTTGTAAAAGTTTTGCATCAAAAAATATTAAAGCCAGGAAAAAAAGCTGACACAGGAAATGCTGATAATGAAAGGAAACTAACTCACCAATCTAGTCCATATCTTCAGAAATATAAGGCCTAATGCCCAGTCTTGATAAAGGAGGAATACTGGACTTTCATCCACTGGAACTCTCATTGGCACAATGACCAAAAGCTCAAAGAGAAGACCAATTAGCACTGGGATAACAAATATCTGACAAAAAAATAAGGATTAATATACTTACAAGCAAATACAGATATATGCAAACTCAAACGGCCAGCTTCAGTAACATAGTAATAAGCAAGAGGGTCATCCTTACCCATATAGACAGAAGTGCAGAACTCTTCACAAGAATGCCGCACCACTTCCATACTTGGCCAAACAAAACAGAAGCTCTCCTTCTTCTTATCTGTTCAATTGAGTATCTAACTCCAGCAACGGCAGTCCAGATTACATAGCTTCCAATGATAAACGCATACAGATCTGTGAAAAGAAATAAGATTATAAACACATGCAAAGTTATAAAGCCCAGTGACTGGAAAGCTAGTTCAATCATTTACATACCATTGCATTTAATGCCATGAGTTATGGGTAGGCGAGGAATAAAATTGAAAAGTGCCCGTCCAAGTGATATTGGTACAACTATCAGGGCAGAGTTGAAGACAAGGAGAGTCATCCAAGCAATCACCAGTAAGAGAACAATACGAAGCACGAAGGCATAACTGCTATAGTCATAGCAAAATATTTAATTAGATGATGACAGGGTAACCAACAACAGCTAAAACAAGCATCTGCAAAGAAACTGATGACTTTACTAGATTTTTTTCTCTCATTGAGTTAACTAAATAAATTGGGAGAATGAATTATAAGATAAGTCATAAATGATAATTAGCAAGGAACTCACTCAGAGTCGGATTGCTCATCATTATCATAATCCTCTCCAGCATTCAGTTCTCCCACTGTACTAACAGCCCTGTTCAAATTATCGCCAGCAAATGGCACCAAACCCAGATCATGCACTCCAGCTTGTACTACTTGTAGCCTTTCTTGCCTACCTGGCTCCCCGTTTCCATTATCTTGATTTACACTGTCATCGGGTCTAGGCAGTAAGAAATCAGTCAAACCAAGAGCCCAACCAACAGCAGTAAACCAATAGCGCAGTAGGGATTTTATAGTTGTCCTCAATTTAAAATGCTCAATAGCAAATGGGATACAAATCTGAAAGAGAAGCATGTCAGCTGGAATTTCAGTGAATGGATCAGATACCCTGCAAAAACATTCATATTCACAATTTAAAAATGTGATACATAACCCATCGAAACAACTAAAATTGATTAAGGGGCTAACTTACGATATGTCAAGCGGGAAAATGGAAGGTGCCATCCGCATGGCAAGTTTGACAGGCAAGAATACCAGCATCACAATCAGACTCCCATAAACTGCGACAGATAATAGAACCCTGCGAGCATGTTTGTGCACGGGATCATCTATAAGATCACGGAATGGATTATAATTTGGATCCGCAGGGTCCCGGAGGAAGTACAAAACTCCATTACGTAAAACCTGCCATTGTAAACAAATAAATCATGTGAAACAGTGAATGACAATATAAGCACGACTTTAAAAATCATATCATATGACAAGAAGTTACCCCTCTAAGAAGGCTGACAAATATGCTAATTTGTAGCATGTACACAATCCCAACAAGCCAATGAACCAATGAGCTCGCTAAAGGGGACGCATAGAAGAACTGAACTCTGTGAACCATTGTCTTCCCAAACATCTGAATGGTACAAACATCAAGCCACCACCCACACATCAGAGGAAATACCCCGAGTTCAATGATTAAGAGGAAAGCAACCTTAACCATGGTCATCAAATGCTTCATTGCTGCCAAAAACTGCCTGAAGAGAGATGGAATTGTCTCTGCCATAGAAGCAATGCCATAAAACCTTCCCATGGTCAAAGGCTCACCCTTTGTGTAACGAATTACAGCAACAATCCCAAAGTAGCAGAAAATTAGAGAAAGTATAAAAACATATCCAATAGCTAGAGTGGTAACATCAGAAAGTCTTGAAGTTCCAATTGCCCCTCCTTTCAAGATAACAGCTGAGGCAGATGTTATGTTGTTCGACATTTCACTCAATTCACTAGCATTCGCTTTCACCATTTCAGCAACCTGACCAATTGGTCCACTTTCTTGAGTTTCAGATGACAAGTTTTTAACAGCTGTTAATGCATTCTTTAAAGTAATATTTGCCAGAGAAAGTGATGTGTCTGCAAGAGGGGCCACAGCTGACAACACAGGACCACTAGCAGTTGAGAAGAACCAGGATAGGTAATGGAGTATGATACGACCCAATGAGAATGGCACAAAGATTACAACACCAAGGAAGATCATATTGCTCGCCAGCACCTGCTTAGAGAAAATAAATTCAGTTTGAAGTAAGAAATGTGATAAGTACCAAATTCATTTCTCCAAAGAACAAAACAAAACGATTTCAAACAAAATTAATAAGAAAAGGTCACAATTTAAAAAACATAAGAATTTTTTTGTCAATAATATACAATGAACCCTAAGCATGGGAAAATAATTAAAGAAATATTCATTTACAGTTAAAGATAATGAATTTAGACTACCAAGAGTAGCATAAATAGGATGACCAATTAACATAAGAAAAATAATCATAATAAGTGAACTGTTGATGCTTTCTTTAATGATAAAAAATTTACACTGCAATAAATTTTAAGTACAAAAACTCTTAAAAAGTGAAATTTAAATTTAACTCAATCTTATAAAATCGACTTATAAAGTGAGATTTACACCCAATTATATACTATTATTTAACCATATCTCTAGATGTGAGAACTCCAACACACCCCCTCTTGCCGAGGACCGAGCATCTCAAGTGTGGAACTAATAGCAAGTGACACGATAGCACTAACAAACCTCGCTAGGATAGGTTCTATTGTAATCTTAAGAGTGTGAAATTTAAATCTACTTCAACCTCATAAAACTGACTTATAAGATAAGGTTTGTACCTACTTATAATTTGACCATATGCCTAGTCAATATAGGATCTCAAACAAAACCATTGAGAATCATGCAACTACAAGTTCCTAATTGAAGGCACAAGTACTTAATACTTATAATTAAATTAAAGAGAAAACAAATTTTCACTAGCTTATATCAAATGAAATCCTTCTATCCACATGGGATTACAGAAGTTGATTATCAAGAGTACATTCCATCCATTACCCCAAAGAAGCAGACCAAGAAGACCATGTCTGCATACACAACATAAATAATACTTTGAGTAGACAGTAGAGTTTGTCTTCTTCCATAAAGTGATTAAAATAATCTTATACATTTTAATAAACGCTACTACTTAATGGAGTTTGGTAATTTATTAAAATTAATTAAATCAGAAGTTATTTAAAAATGAGTTGAACCTATCCAGTTTTAACTTTTCAAAAGGCTTCCCTAATCAAGCTGAGTTCCAATAAAATCATGTTGATAGACTTACAGTAAATGCATTTTCAACCAAATGAAAAACTGGACCCTGCATGCCGACAAGTTCATCAAAGGGAACATCTTCTGCTCCATCAGCATCATCCAGACCATCAAACATCTGTTCAACATGTGCCTCAAGTCGTGCTGCTTGCATCTCCCACCGTGCAGCAACATTCTCAGCATTTCTCCTAATTACTTGACCTGCACCTGCAATTCCTTGCGCTCCACCAGCCTCGTCACCATTCCCGTCAGCATTGACATTACGATTAGCTTGTACAGGAGGTCTTCTAGCCATTCGAGCTCCATTTCTGTCCACTTCATCTTCTCTATCAGCATCCTGTCCCCCAATTTCTCGCAAATGCCTAAAGTAATCTCTCAAAGAAGTGGCCCCAAGAAAAATGAAGACAATGCTTGCAGAAAGTAGAAAACCATGGAGGCAATCGGTCAGGATAACTGCTGTCGATAAATGACTTAAGAATAACCTCTGGGCTTCACCTAAACTCCTCACAAAAGCTAACCGCCATATCCAGAATGTTATGAAAGGTATAATTAAGAGCCACACAGATAGCACAAAACTCAGGCGCAAAAAGAATTGAAGAACATGGCATGCTTTCATTGCCATTCCAACCACAAACTCTTGAAAAGGTAACCTAGCAGGGGCATTCTCAGCATAAACAGGGGAGAATGAAAATGCATGCTTGCAGACCTGCAGCACATATGAAGCACGTTTAGAAGGAAAAAAGATCCCAATAAGGGAGAATCAGGTACATAAAAATTTGGCAGGGAGGGTTTACTTCACTTTTGACAGATTTGGTATAGAAAACCTACTATTGAACATAGTATTTAGCAAACCTACAATTGAACAGCATAACTTACAAAACAAATCTACGGTGTGCTTAATTAACTCTTGTAAGACCAAGGGTGATTTTTTTTTTAATTCTCTTTTTGTTTATGCTATCAAGTTCAAAATTGCAAATTGCTGTGCCTCAGCAACCGACTCTTAGCTTTCAACTATAAACATTAGGCACAAACGAGTATAATACATTTCCAGAATTAGCCGTTCAATATTTTAACATGAAGAGGAAAGCAACCATTTGGCAGCCCCTATTTGGTTTCACTTTCCATCATCCTTAGCAACAAAATGACAAATTAAGAAACTTCTGAATCTTTAACTTCATCACTTGACAACTTATTCTAGCACAAGTTCCGGTAAGACCTAGCTTCATTAATCAAACAGAAGCAGTACACGATACAAGCTACTCTACGATAAAAATAACTATTACCACCTCGTTTACACAAGAACAAGTCCCAGACACAAAAGATTCGGATCAGAAATCCAACAAAAACATATTAATTCACGTTGAAGATCAGATAGGGCAAAACCTCGCATTGGCGCGCGTTGCTGTGATTAAGCCACTGAAGGAGACAATCCTGATGCACAAACTTGATGCTCCCGCTGCACGCGCACGGATACCGGAGTGGATTCTCGGCGTCACCAGGGTTCCGGCAAATCCGGCACACGTCCTCTTCCTCCTCCTCTTCGTCATCGTACTTGGCTGGCGCGGCTGCCGTCCCCGTCGCCGAAGCAGTTGACTCGACCTCCTTTCCCTTTGGACCGCGCGGAGACGAAGCGGATGAGGTGGAAGAGGAGGAGGAAGGGGAAGACGACGAGGGAGAATTGGCGAGTGTCTCGACGGGGATGGGGCCTCCGTCGAGGGAAGGAGGTGGCTCGTGAGCGATCTCCATGACGGTTTGGACCGAACCGGCCGGGGACCGAGTCGGCGGTGAGTCAGGGCGGGTCAGGGAGAGAGTCGGTGGGGGCGAGAAAATGAAGGGAGAGAAAAAAGGGAGAAAGAGATGAGAGAAAATGGAGAGTGATTAGAGATTTTGGCGTGGAGATTTAGGGTTTTCCCGAGATTGCCCTCGTTTGGTGGTTATAGTATATTACGCCAATGTGTTGGTGTTTGGTGACGTATATGGTCATGTGGGTTTTGGATCACGTGGCACCCTCTGATTTGTTATGGTCATGCTCTACGTGAAAAATCTGTTAAAATACTAATTCTTCTAATGTGATTAAAACTATGTTTTGACTTTGCGTTGATTTTTCTTCGGATAAATATTAATATTGAATCAATTAATATGCTTTTAACTATTGTATTTTCTGTTCAAATTTGATTTTTTTAATGATATTGGTTAAAATATTAATTTTGATATCTAATTTCATGTATAACTTTATTGATTAGGGTGGCCTTCATTTAATATTGAGTTTTGTTTTGATAATTTAAGCCCAATGATGATACTGTTTTAACTTTGAATTTTATGTTGTTATATCGATTTTTTAACTAATTTTATGTTGTTATTAAAGAATTGATTTCAGAATTAAAAATTACGGAGGTATCAACACTAAATTTGATTTAAAATATGAAAATTAAAAAATATATTGCTGTCACCCTTATTGTAAAAGAAAATCCCTCGTCTTAATAAAAGGCGCATTTAGAGGATTGAAGTGAGAGAGTGAACACAAAACAAATTAAATAAAAAATGAAATCGTATGAATTGAATTATACAAATTAAAAAAATAAATAATCAAATGTTTCTTAATTATTCATATTTTTACTCTTTTATTTTATTATAATAGAAAATATAAATATAAATAAAAGCTAATAACAAGATTAATTACGAATTTAAATACAATATAAATATTATAAATATTAATAAATACATAATATATGTAAACTATATGATCAATTATATTATAAATACTTTACTAATATTTAAGACATAATTAATTATATTTTTACACAAATAATTATATGAAAGTTTAATATAAATAATTTTATTATTTTTTTAATAATTTTCATCTATTTATATACTCTATACTTTCCTGAAAGCCAGCATACCTTTATATAAATTAAAATTTTAACATTATTCATTTTCAAAGCATCATTGAAGGTTACTTTTGAAAAATAATATATTTGATTTGATAAAATATTCATGAAAGTTTCTATTTTTACATTACAATAAATTATATTTATATATATTAAATAAATAGTAAAAATATAAATGATAAAAAGTAATTAACTTTTTTTTTGAAATTTAAAAATAACAATGAGATAAGAAAATAAGTCTTTAAAAACTATTATACTTACAAAAACGAAAAAGAATATTCTATGTTCAAAATTAAATATTTATTGTTGGTGTGATTATGGTCTTTTCCAATGGTTTAAAAATCATAATATTTTACGATTTATAATTGTATTGAAGTAAAGTATTATTTTTTTTATCTTTTATGTATTGTTTAAGTGTTTTATGTAGAAATTAGGAAATGTTTACTTTAATAGAATGTTTATTAATATTATTTTATTTTTATTTTCTCACTTTTAATATATATATATATATATATATATATATATATATATATATATATATATATATATATATATATATATATAT
>Ga0099824_1006666_pt1 | contig 15715 bp, 11 predicted proteins | sample SiratrowhiteBW_FD_76837 | JGI IMG/M metagenome (GOLD analysis project Ga0099824, IMG submission 76837) | Root nodule microbial communities of legume samples collected from California, USA - Siratro white BW | ecosystem: Host-associated > Plants > Roots > Nodule | place: USA: California...
TAACTTGGCTTACAGAAAGTAATTTTGATGATAGTGCAGGAACATAGAGACAATTTTTTAATTTTAATTTTTCTGAAAAAACAATTGAGCCCCCTCCTTGGACCGCAACTAATTCTCCACTGGCTGTTTCAATATGGGTTTTAACAGGTGTAGAGAGACTGTCAAAATCGTGAGGGTCATGGATCATGGTGTCAGTTACTCCACAATCAAAAATCCACTGATAAGATTTTCTTGAGCTGGTATCCTTTTCTCTTTTCTCCCCTCCATGAGTGACTGCAGCGGTGGCAGCCTTGCGATTTTTTGGTTTGGAATCTTCCCACCATTCGGGATAACCCACGATTTTGAAGCAAGTCTCCTTGGTGTGTTTCTTCATTCCGCAATGAGTACAGTGGAGGTGGCTTTTGTCTTCCTTGTGTCATTGTGATGGATGTCGTCCGACAGTTTTTGAGCGACTTCATCTTTGTCCCTTGTCAAGATTGGCTTGTGTTTGCTGAATCCCTAGGCCATTAAGAAGTATATTTGCAATTTGCAAAATTTGCTCATCAGTAATGGTTGAAGAGTTATTTTGGTTTTGATTCATGTTGTTGCCAATTTCATCATTTGAAAATTACATTTTTGGTTTTTTTTTCGGCTGTAAAAGGGATAATGGTACAATGATGTTGGTTTCTGAGTTTCCAGGATCTAACACCGCTCTGATACCATCTTGCGATGGTATCAAGGGTTAAGAAAGGTTGGACAAGGATATGATAATTATGAACAAGAAAAAACAAAGAATATGATAACATGAAAGAAGGTGTTTTTTTATTGAGTATACTCTTTTTGTTTACAATAGCTCACTTAATATAAAATTCTAGGAAACTAAATATAGAAATTATTCTAAATAAATATATTTGATATTCTTTGATATTCTAGTGATATTATCTGATACTTCCTTGATTATCTTTGATATTCTCTTGATTATCTTTAATATTCTAAGATTTTTTTCTGATAATAATATTCTAACACTTTTAAATGAACTATGACTAATTCTACCTGAACATCCTCAAGTTTATGGTCCATTGGTCCAAACTATCACCATTAAAGTGTGAAAAATCAAATCTTGCTAATGTTGTTATACTCCAAGTATCTTCATGCACAAGTTCAAAAATACGTTCAAAAACTTTATTAGGATAATTTCAGTTTAAACTTAATTCATCTTTACAAAATTATATTAATTTAAATTTAATTTATTTTTATAAAATTATTTTATAAGATGAGATTTATATTTATTTATATATTATTAAAATGTTTTGGTTTTTAGTCGAGGTAAGATTTCTAATTAACCGTGTATAAATAGTTTTTTCATGACTACTGCATTGCGTGAAGAGTCGGCCATAACATGCTCCGAAAGGGATTGAAACCAAGCTGATGCCAATTATATGAAACATGTAATTCTAGATTAATACGAAAGGGGTAATTCTAGGTATACTAATAACACAAAGAACATACAGAAAAGTAGAACCTTGAAGACAGATTCCAATACTTGATGAAGGGAAGAAGAGGATATATAAAGATTACAGATTGTTATAATTTTCACTACTGTACAACATAACAACAGTTCCTATTTATAGGGACCGGTAGTTAACCTATAATAACCGACAATTATGGTTATTTCATAATAATCTTTTTCTTGCATTTTCATAAACTATAAAAAAATGTTAGAAAATACTCTATGGAGTTTCAGTACGATCACATTCACTTATTTGAAAAGTTTAATTGGGAAAATTTTTTGGATTGAGCAATTTTTAATTTTTTTTCAAGATAGTATTATTATGAATTAATTAATCTAAAAGTTAAAAAAATTGCGTTGTGTTTTTAGGCAGATTAATTTTTGTTAAACACTGAATATTATTCTTGATAAATTAATTAAAAATTTGAGTGTGGTTATTTTAGATTGGATAATTTAAAATTATTTTTTTAATGCTCACACTTTAGACTGCCCAAATTCAAAATAATGAACGAGAATTGAAAGAGGGAAAAAAAATGGCCCTAAAACATCAATAACTTCTTCATATGATAGCAATATCTATTTCAAGGTAAACAATTGTACTTTGGCTTGAACAATTGATGACTTATTTTATCATTTAAAACGCAATTGATGCCATAGAAACGCATATTTCTTTTTCAATGGTACTATTTTTAGTTAGTGTTGCATAATAAATTAATTATTTTTATTTTCTTCATCTTACCCAAAAAAAGTTTAAATATCATTTTTATTCTTGAGACGGACAGAGTTTTATCCTAGCATCTTACTGTTATCTCCAACACCAATTTTGAAAAGATCCCACTTCTATTTCTTGTTAAAAAAATAATTTAAAGAAACTTTAAAAGAATAAAGATTGAATTATTTTACATTAGAAGAGACGAAAATATTTCCTTTTGAATTCGGAAAAAAAAAAAAATATATATATATATATAAAAGAAATATTTAGATAAACATAAGCGTATGAATTTATCCGCTAACATATAGGAAGAGTATTAAATTCAATCCTTAAATAAAATGCTCCACCATTTATTTGAACATGAATTAGTCCTTGCCTATTTTACCAATTGTGTAAATTAAAATTAATGTAATAAAGTTGTGTTTTATACATAATATTCTGGTACTTGGTCTCCTTGGCGGTTTCCTCTCCCGTTTCTGTAGGCAGAGTTTATGAAACCGTAGCGTTTTGGACGTGACAAACTGGTTCAAAGTCCTTGTTGAACTCCGACCACACGTAAACCTAAAATTTTGCAACCACCTTTGAACACTGTCTATTCTCTTTGCATTACTACCGAAAAACAAACCAAAAACCAAAAAGGAAAGAGAAAAACCTGTCACTAACTGCAACTCCAAACTTAAAACTAGACAATAAACGTATACATACTTTTGATCCAAACACCGTACAATCTCAAAGCCATACCCTGCAATCCATGGACAATGCTGTTCCCCAAGCAATGTCTAAAGGTAATTATACCATTTTCCTCCAAAGTTTGATTGAAAATAGTGTTGGATATTGATTGTTTGGAGATGTTTTATGATGTCTGAATACAATTCATTTGGAGGGTATCTATGTTTGAGAATGAGGATGTTCGTGAATCTATGTGAATAATGTCTAATCTGATGCCTGTGCCTAGATGCTGAAAGGTCTCTTGCATTTCAATATAATTGATGGGACAAAAGTGGTTTCTTAGAAAACTCTTTTTTCTCTAACAAATTAAATGGCACATATTAAAGAAATTGTAAGATAAAACAATATTTAATTCAACTACATGTGATGCTGTGAGATACTATTTTGTTTGTCACGATTGATGTCTCAAAGCTTGTAATAAATCTGAACTTTGTCTGAATGCATGAAAAGCCTCTCTGGCCTGACTTCTAAGATATTCCTAACCGTCAAGATCATTAAACAAAGTGACATAAGAAATTCCAAAATCAACTTGTAGGTTCTGTACTCGCACACCTGATTTTGAGAATTACTGATTGAAGACACTACAATCTTGACGTGACAGTGATTATTTCAGAGGTTGATGCTTCTTAATCCGTTGTTTACATTCCACTTGCAATGTATATAGGTATCAGCATTTTGTCCAAAGAAGGTTATAATTTGGTTTATCTATAATATTTCCATTCTGCTGAGTTGGGCTATTTGAGTTGCTGCAATAACCTTTGAGCATTATTTTCCTAGCAAAGTTGTGAGGTATATATGCATTTAACTTATGCATGTAAGTTGTTGACCATGTGCAGTGGCAAAAGTATATAAAGAAGAAGTGAAGAAAGACCGAGTTGCAAATTAGAGATTGGAGTCACTTGTGACGTATTTATTCTGAAGCTGACATTGTGGTCTGAGTATATATGACTTCTGTGATTGTACGGTGGAAGTTTTGATTTAAGTGTAATGGATTTCTCTGAGGGTTATGTATCAAATGAGCATCGCGAGCTTCATCGATCTGCAACAGAAAGTGCTGATCCGTTGTCTGTTTCTCCATTGCAAATTGCTCCAAAATCTTCAAGGTCCCCTGACTCTCCTAGGTCTCCAAAATCTCCAAGGTCCCCCAAGGTGCAAGGCAAGTGCAGCAGTCAAAGTCCAAGGGGTCATAGACAATCACATTTTCAAAAAGATGGACGTCCAAAGAAAGGTGAAGCCTTTAAGCATTGAAGTTTTCATTGCCAGTTTCCTCTTTTAATGCCTGATTACTTCTTCACCAAGTAGCTATCATAAAATGTATGTGATTAGTGATGTTCACAGACTTGTTTCCACTTTCACTCTTTTATTCTTCAGACACTCTTGATAATTAGGCTTATGAATTTTCTAAATACTTGGAAAACGATTCAAGAACATTGGAATAAGCGTAGGTAAAAAAAGTCTTAGTTCTTGTGTGTGACAGTCATGACCAACATAAAGATGTCTCACTTTTCGTACTGTTATTATCTGATCTGCCTTTTGGTCACTGACTCACAGGCTAAGACTAGAATGGTCTAGCTTTGGAGTTTTATGGCAAATCAAACCATATATGATGACAGATTTGCATTCCTTAAACTCAGAGAAGCAACCTTCTTATCCTACTTTGATTGCACAGGTGGTTCTGGGGGAAAAGGTACCTGGGGTGGATTGCTTGATACAGATGACACAAGCGTTCTTGATCCTAATGATCCAAACTATGACAGCAGTGAGGTTGGGAGATAAAATCTTATCAGTAACTTGTAATATAACTATTATTAAATGGATTAAATTTATGGTCTTGTATTTTATTTTATTTTTTTCTCAAAGAGTTTGGTCTTTGTTTGTGACACCAACAACCATGAAAGTATATATGGTTTTGTAGGAATATGACCATTCAAATGAAAAGAAGCCGAACACAGAGCTTGAGAACTACAAGAAAAAGGCTACAATAATAGTGGAGGAATATTTTGCCACTGATGATGTTGTTGCAACAATGAATGAAGTTAAGGAATTGGGAAAACCAGAGTATGGCTACTATTTTGTCAAAAAACTTGTCTCTATGTCCATGGACAGGCATGACAAAGAAAAAGAAATGGCTGCTATTCTGCTATCTGCACTTTATGCTGACGTATTTGATCCTTCACAAGTTTACAAGGGCTTCAGCAAATTAGTTGAATCAGCAGATGACTTGATTGTAGATATACCAGACGCAGTTGAAGTTTTAGCACTTTTCATAGCTCGGGCCGTTGTTGATGACATACTTCCTCCTGCCTTTTTGAAGAAACAGATGGCCTACTTACCGAAAGATTCAAAAGGGGTTGATGTCTTGAAAAAAACTGAGAAAAGCTATCTAGCAGCTCCTCTTCATGCAGAAATCATAGAGAGATGCTGGAGAGGTAGTAAGAACACCACAGTCGATGATGTTAAAGCTAAGATAAACAATTTTTTGAAGGAGTATGTTGTAAGTGGTGACAAGAAAGAAGCTTTCAGATGCATCAAAGATCTGAAAGTTCCTTTCTTCCATCACGAAATAGTGAAACGGGCTCTTATAATGGCAATGGAGAGACGTCAAGCAGAATCACCACTATTAGATCTGTTGAAAGAAGCAGCTGAAGAAGGCTTCATTAACACTAGCCAAATGTCCAAAGGTTTCAGTCGGTTGATCGACACAGTTGATGACTTATCACTTGATATACCGAATGCACGAGGAATACTGCAGCAACTGATTTCTAAAGCAGCATCTGAGGGTTGGTTATGTGTGTCATCTTTGAAATCACTTTCAGTGGAGCCTGAAAGCAACTCAATAGAAGATAGTGCTGCCAAAAGTTTCAAGGTAAAGACGCAGTCCATCATTCAAGAGTACTTCTTATCAGGTGATATATTGGAGGTAAATAGCTGTCTAGAACAAGAAAACAGCAAGAACTGTGCTGCACTCAACGCAATCTTTGTTAAAAAACTGATAACTCTGGCAATGGATAGGAAGAATAGAGAGAAGGAAATGGCTTCTGTGTTGCTGTCATCTCTGTGTTTCCCAGCTGATGATGTGGTGAGTGGTTTTGTGATGTTGATAGAGTCAGCAGATGATACTGCTCTGGACAATCCTGTTGTTGTTGAGGATCTGGCTATGTTTCTAGCCAGAGCAGTGGTGGATGAAGTCCTAGCTCCACAACACCTTGAAGAGGTTGGAACACAGTGTTTGGGGCCAGGTTCAATTGGGAGCAAAGTTCTCCAAATGACAAAGTCATTGCTAAAGGCTAGACTTGCTGGGGAGAGAATCTTGAGGTGTTGGGGTGGAGGGGGTAGTAGCAGGCCTGGATGGGCGTTTGAGGATGTGAAGGACATGATTGGGAAGCTGTTGGAGGAGTATGAGTCTGGAGGAGAAATAAAGGAGGCATGTCGCTGCATGAAAGAGTTAGGAATGCCATTCTTCCATCATGAGGTTGTTAAGAAAGCCTTGGTGACAACTATTGAGAAGAAGAATGAGAGGTTGTGGGGTCTACTCAAGGAGTGTTTTGAATCAGGACTAATAACCATGAATCAAATGGCAAAGGGTTTTGGAAGGGTTGCAGAATCTCTTGATGACTTGGCCTTAGATGTCCCTGATGCTAAAAATCAGTTTGCATACTATGTTGAAAGAGCTAAGACTAATGGATGGTTGGACAATTCATTTTGTTTCAGCAAACAGGAACATGCAACAGAGAATGGCACTCGCTAATCATCGGTATTAGTGTTTCCTTATCACTTTCTTTAAATCTACACTTGAATCAAATGTATACACATGCAGACATCAGATGCATACTATGCATGAACAACTAGAACTTGAAATTTCTCTAGACATGCTATTTCTGTTTGTTTTCTTCTCAGATGCCCCTTTTATCACAGGAGCTTACAGGAGCTGAAGTTACTTCACTACCAAATATAGTTCATAATAATTCTATACAGTAGTATTTTTGTGTAATCAAATTACTTTAAGTTATTTAATGACCAGCCTTCTTGGCAGGTTCTTTGATATATACTTCTTTTCCTATTTAGACCAACTTAGAAGAATCCATAATATGGTCAATTCACAATCGATCATAGAACAATTGGAGACATACTGCTCTTTGGATGCAACAAGGGCAAGAAGAAAGACATGTTGAAGCAGAAAGATGCATAGAGCAACTAATTTAGAAAGTCAATTATGTGAACTGAAAACTATATTTTAAAATTGAGATTGTGGAAGCCATAAATAGCTCTTTCTCCATTCTCTTTCTATTTTGTTTTGGAAGAAGCATAAGCAAGGGAATCTGTAATGTAATCCCTAACAATGTCCATACTTTGCTCCTTTTTATGCTTATACTCAAGTCATGCACTCCATTTGTAATGCGAAGCATTGCGACATTGTATGCTAATTTGCAGGGTATAGTAGCGGTGACAGTTTTTATTCTCTTTAATCTCAACTATCATATACAATCAGGAACAGCAATCTTTTGGGCACTACCTAAAATATAAATGAACCCATGTCTCTCCCGTTTTGTTGCTTCATATTATCATAATTTATAACAGTATTTTAAGGGACATTCAGTATTTTTCAAACAAAGAAAAATATTCAGGATGCAACACGAATGTGTTCGCAAGGGAAAAGAACGAAAACCATAGCAAGCAGAAGTTTAAACCTTATTCTTAGGATTATCTAATGAAGCTTTAGGTAACATTCAGGTACTTTTCATTTATTTTTACATTGCATTTAATAGTTAAGATAAGTAACTACAGGGTTACCTCAATGTTAACAGTATATCATATAATTTTGTTACATTATAATAAACAAAGAAAAACATTGATTTTTATTAATAATAACAATATTCATAGAAATTAATAATAACAATATTCGAATAAACTAAGGACAATATTTCCATAAATTAAAATTAATGTACAATATAATTCTGAACTTAAGAATAGAAAACTTAACTACAGTAAGAAAAGAAAGTACTATGTCATGATTGTCACAAGCTATGTCATGATTGTCACAAGCTAGTTGCAGTGCATTCTGGATTCTTTTCCATGTTGGATTACCTTATAGAAACATGTTCTAGTCAATCATATATTGTAAGATGTTAGCAATCCTCCTACATATACCTTACATTTAATGAAATGACATGAGTTGCTTAATATATTAAATAAATAATCATGGTAAATAAACAATAGATATAAAACAAGATAAATTACGCACTAGACAGTTGTGACGTAGGTTATGTCTCACGATCATCCAAACTATGTGGCAAACGACATGGTAATACAGTTGGTCCCGCCCCAGAAGCATCTAAAGGTATGACATAGATATCAACCAATGCATGTATTCAATTGCACATAAAAATAGATATGTAGCCACCGTAACAACGTTGTGGGCAAAGTGTAACAACTGCCATCTAATATAGCCACAACATCGCCTTCATATCACATGCAATGGAACGTTGAGGAAACCTATGCTCATACCCGTATTGTTGCAAGACACGATTAGGCAAATAACGTTGCATGCATGTTACTAGACGGATGTATCTTGAGAACACTGATATCAATTACGACAATGATCTTCATAAGGACTTTAGATCACCATGCATATATGATCTTTGGTCACAATCATGCAAACCGAAGGTGAACCTCCAAAATACGTAGGATTCATACTCCTTCTCATCCTTGACAAATGCTCATATATTCATACATGTTACAATTTGAACAATACATTATTCATATATTTAACTGAGTATAAATGTAAGTTGTTCATGTATATTATTTACTTGTAAAAGTGTGATTAACCATCCAACTACTATGTCTATGCAAAACATGCATCTCTTAACTGGTCATACATGTGGGTGAGTGTTGCAACACTCCATGAGTACCCACCACACATACACAAGTTGCAAAATAACTACAAGTACGACATGCTAATAGATGTTACACTTTAATCTGCAAAGGTTGTGCATCTCGCAAGATGCAACAAATAAGCCCAAACTCTAGACTCCCATTTGTGGTGGATGCAACACTCCTCGTAGACCTCACACAACCAATTGAGCTTGATGTGTGCACCACAAAAATGCCTTAACTTTGTCATTGCATCACCTAAGTCCACTCCAAGGAGCTTAACCACTAATGTTGATGCTGATGTGAAATCCAACATCAGATATCTACAAAATTGCCCCGTGATGGAAATATGTGGCAACACAGAGACATAATACAAGGTGATGGTCATCTCACCAACAGGAAGGTGGAAAGTGCTAGTGTCCTAGTGTCACCTTTCTGCAAAGGTTAATATTAGACTATTATCAGCAGCCTCATAACTAATGTTGCAAGACAACAATCAAGAGCTAAGCACGACAATCTCGATTTGGGGATGAGGGTTCCTAAATTTACTTAACTTGCAACTAAGGGATATCAAATTCGAATCCTCTCAATTCTAACAAAATTATATTAGTGTTTCTAACTATAGAAAATAACAAAATAACCAAACATAATGTCATTAATTGAAGTTTTCATTTCTTACCTCACCCACCCATAGTCTTAATGTAGCATGATCAACATCACTCACAAGTATGGAGGTATCAAAAGGTCCACCAAGGAATCTTATCATGTCCTTTTGTAGCTTCATGCAACCCATCAATAATAATGTTAGTGACAATTTTGAGTACTGGTGCCTTCGGTCTCTATCTAGGATCACCTTTAGATGCACCACCTCTAATTCTAGGCATAACTAACAAATGATTCATTTATTAATAAACTTAAAAAAAGACATTCCAATTGTACTTTCCATAATCTATTTCTAAATCCAAAAAAGTATTCTAGAATGTACAATCTGAAATGTATTAATACATTCTAGAATGCACATATTAGATCTAGAAATGCATTCCAAAGTGTGCATTCCAAAATGTACACCAAACTTCAAAATAGGTTTCAGATTGTACAATTCATAACCTTTTTGGATCACCCAATTCGAAATAAACTAGCACCAGCGATAACAAAGAAAGATTCAAAAACATCAACCTCTTCAAGTGGTGCAACGAGACAATAGGGTCTGAGATAGTTCTTCGAAGAACAACCATGTTTTTGCAGAGCCTCTCACACACGAATGGTACAAAAATGAGAGTGCACAACAGAGGAGGAAGATGAAGCAAAGAAGAAAAGAAAAAGTAGGGTTATTTTATAAATCTGAATCAGGGGTATTTTTGACATTTCACCACCCCAATAGGGTGCAATTTCAAACTATGGGGTGTAGAGTGGTGGCAAAAGTGACCACAGCGGTCATAGTGATGACAAAGTAGTGGTAGCTAGACTGGTGGTCGGATTCGTAGTGGTGTGGAAATGGACAACAACAACACAACTAACAACTACAGACCTCTCCTTATGTTCATGGATCATATCTATAACGGGCATTTTCTATCTTAACACGACCCACTCCAATAGACTTTGAAGCAACAATGCATACTCTCAAACACTTTCTCCAAATGCAAACTGGATAATAGAGTCACCTCTCACATGACTTCTATTTTGACCGCTGAGGTTTTTGATCGCTAGTCCAAATAGAAGTTATCCTTTACGTGATATACCCCATCAATTTATAATCTTATTTTTTCTAGAATAACCACACTCGAGTACCAGAATCTAACCAATCATGTAGGTATTTAGTTGTGTGAAATATCTAGTCTATAAGGTTGGTTTTAATATTCTTAATAGATTGTTATTGCACAATTGGTTAGGCCATTAGGCCCATATTACGGTCAACGGGCACATATTATTGGACTCATTTTTAGTGGATAGAATTATTCTTTTGCACCCCCCTTTTATGCCAAAGATGCACACCCTCGCGTAGGCTCAAGAAGGGACACAAACCCCCTAACCTCAAGCCAAATAGGCGGAGAGGCTTTAAAGAGTCATTGATGTCTCCCACATGAGTGTCACAGCGAGTCACTTCAAACGTAACATTCGCTCAGATACCTTTACACGTGGCTGAATTCTATTGGTCTCATAAAAGTGTTCATTTCAATTTTCGTTTAACTGCTCTGGGCTCTTCTTTTCCAACCTTTTCTTTCATGCCATTTTGTCGTTCTCGCTTTTCTCCCCTTCCAAAGTTTCTTTGTTTCCTCTCTTAGTATCTTCCCAAACGTAGGTATGTCTAATTTTTTTTCCTTGCCATTATCTTATGTTTTTCCTTGGTGTTTTCTTACAAAAGATATCATCTTGTTCTAATTTCTTCCATTAGGGTGGTTCTCGTGTGATTGTATTTGTATTCCTTTCATGGCTTATCAAAATATGTATCCCTAGTCTAAAGCCGATTTGTTTAATGAAACTTCAAATTTTACCTCTTTTGAAATTGTCAACACCTTATTAAATCCCAGTCTTTTAGTAAAATCAATGAGAAGAATATCGTTATTATTCCCTGTGGATTGGACAAACAATGTGTAAGATAATGGGGAAATTCATAGGGCCATTTTGTTTTTTATATGTCACGGTCTTCACTAAAATAGGGCTTATGTTACCCCTTGGTTGCTTTGAAAAACAAGTTTTGACCATAGTGAATGTACCTCCTCCATCTTGACCGTATAGTTGGGCCTTCATTATAGCATATTCAATCTTATGTACTTACTTTTGCATGGTCCATACTGGCAATATACTATTCTACTTATTTGATAATAAGAGATACTCTCGCTAACTATGACTTTCTCTCAATAACATTAGTAGGAAAGATCTCCTTACTCTATCCAATCTTTGTACAAGAACTTTAAAACCAGTTGTATAAAAATTCATCCTTCTATCTACGAGCCTTCACTACATGAAGGATTTCCTTTATATTGGTCACCCAACCCCCACATTGCAGCATGAAGGATTTTTCAATAGCATGTGTGTGTTTGCAACCTTTTCAATTGGTGAAATTGAGCTTGTGCCAAATTATTAGATTTTTGGCCCTGTAATGTGACAAATTTTCCATCCATATAGAACTTCAATGTAAGCTTGCTAAAATCTACAACATGTGGTCCCAATGTTGCCAACCAAGAAGCTCCAAGACTAAATCTGCTCTGGCTATAAGTAACAAGAAAGTAGATAAATAAAATACATGATTTTGTATTTTCACTTGTGTACCCTTTACACAACCTTCTGCAGTCATTGTATTGTCATTCCCCACTAAAACTTTGCTCAAGAGCTGGTTCAATTGGTAACTTCAAAAAATAAACAATTCAGGGTTGGATAAAATTGTCATTGTTGCCAATGTCCGTAAGAATTTGCATCATTACACCCTGCAGTTGTCTTTGGAATTTCAAGGTGCCTAAACCATTGGCTTCTTTAAAGCATTGTAAGAAAGATGGTGCTTCGTCTCCAATAATTGTTCCATACCGAGAGATTGGTCTGGTTCTATTGTTTGTTTGTCAAATTCATCAACCTGGGGCAAAAACATGTGTTTATTTGGGCATCTATGGTTCAAAGTGAACTTCTCATCACATGTGTAGCATAAATTCATTTCTCATCTAATCTTCATCTTTGCTGGAGTCATTCTCTTCACGTTCCCAGTGTTCACCATGTGAGACAAAGGTTTGGTGTTCGGTGTATGAAGCTGTGGAAGGAGGTTGTTATTCTTGTTTTAATATGCTGGTATATTTGAGTGGAACCAATTTGCAGGAATATAAGAGGGGTTTCTATTAGTATATTTTTCCTCATACAATCTTTCTAGAGCCACAACCTTCGAAAAGATTCTGGACCTTGAGCAATCACATCTCTGCGTATTTCCGATTTTAACCCACTCAAAAAACAATCCAACAATGCATCAATCAAGAAACCCATAACCATGTTTGATAAAGCTGTGAATGAATGGTAGAATTCACTCACCGATGTTGTTTGGGATAACTTGAATAGAGTAGAACGTGGACATTCATATAATGAGGGACCATTTTCAAAGCTTTAGTAAAAAGCGTCCAGGATTGAAACAAGTTGGTTTTAAGCATCATTTGGAACCATAGAACAAAATCTTTGTCCCTATGAATAGCAGTAATGGTTAGGCATTGATCCTCTGGTGTGTGGTAGTAATCAAAGAATTGTTCTGCTTTGAAGATCCATTATAAAACCTAACTACCATCGAAGCGAGGAAAGACTAGCTTGACACTTCTGGCCTGAAATGGTTAGTTGTACACCGCTTCTTTGCCTGAGCTCGAACCACAATGATTTTTTTTTTCGTACAAATCCGCAATCGCAAGCTCCAGTCCCGCAAGTCGTTTTGCGATATTTTCTTCTCTTTTCTCACATCCACATGGATCTTTTCAACTACTTCCAGCATTTTCTTCATATCATTTTGGAGTTCCTTAAGGCGGGTGTTTTCTGCCATGGCTGGAATGAAAACATCAATGTAATGAACCTAAATGAACATACAAACACCAAAGTAATATTAGAGGAAATATCAAAGTAGATTCGTATTAACCACGAAAATTATTCTCAAGAGCAATAACTATGACTCAGGAAGAATCATAACCTACAGAGTATTCTAGAATTCCAAGAGACAAAAGAGATAGAAAGAGAATTCCAAGAGACAAGAGATAAAGAGAATTCAATACAGACAGAGAAAAGGTTACACACATACTGCCCCCATTTTTCCCCACCTCCACTATCTTAAATCACGTAGTCATCTCATTTATGGTTAGGTATTTTCTCTCTCTCACTCTTACAAGTGTCCTAACTTTTTGTTGCTTGTGACAAAAGTCCTCACATAATAATTATTTATTATCCGTTAATATACTCTAATAGAATCGCTAATGATTCTCACATAATAATTATTTATCATTATTACCCCCCCTCAAGATGGAGCATATAGATCAAATAAACCCATCTTGGACAGCAAATGTAAGAACAACTTGGGTATGAGAGATTTTGTACAGATATCAGCAACCTGTGACTTAGTGTTGATAGAGAGCAAACGAAAAACACCATCACGAACCTTTTCTCTAACCACATGACAATCGATTTCAATGTGTTTGCTACGCTCGTGAAACACGGGATTGGCAGCTAGATGTAAGGCAGACTTGTTATCACAAAAAAGAACTACAGTGGCCTTAGGAACAATATATAAATCACAAAGCAAATAAGACAACCATTGAATTTCACAGGTTGCCGATGCTAAAGCACGATATTCACCTCAGAGGAGGATTGTAAAACTGTGTGTTGCTTCTTGGATAGCCAAGAGATTAATGAATCACCAAGAAAAATGCAGAAGCCGATAATAGAGTAGCGAGTTTCAGGGCATGATGACCAGTCTGAGTCACCAAAACCTTTCAGTTGTAAAGGAGAATCACTAGGAAAGAAGAGCCTCGACCAGGATTAGCTTTAAGATAACAAAGAACCTTGAGTGTTACTTAGTAATGAGTCATTGTAGGAGCTGATAAGAATTGTGAGAGATGATTGATAGCAAAACAAACATTAGAACTAGTGTTGGTCAGGTAGATGGGTTGTCCAATGAGCCATTGATACATGGAAATGTCTTCAAGAAGAGGACTCTCTTTGGAATGGAGCTTTATTTGAGGATCCATAGGAGTGTTAAAAGGTTTGCATCCTAACAAGCCTGCGACATCTAGAAGTTGTAAAGTATATTTGCTTTGGTTAAAGAAAATGCCCTTCCTTGATCTAGAAACTTCTAATCCTAGGAAAAATTTCATATAACCAAGATCCTTAATTTTTAATAAGTGATCAAGTTGAGACTTGACCAAAGCAATCTCTTGAGCATCATTTCTTATCAAAATCATATCATCAACATAGATAAGGATGGTTGTGAATGCACCAATAGCAGATTATTTAGTGAATAATGAAAAATCAGACTGTGATTGGGTATAAGCCGAAGCTATAAGAACTGTAGACAATTTTTCATACCACTGTCTATTAGCTTGTCTAAGACCATAAAGAGATTTTCTCAGCTTGCAGACCTGACCAGGTTTTGGAAGAACTACACCTTTAGGAACCTCCATATACACTTCTTAATGAAGATCTCCATGCAAGAAAGCATTGTTGACATCAAGTTGTTCAAGGAGTCAACTTTTGGTGGTTGCAATGGCCAATAAGAGCCTTATAATAGTAATTTTAGTCATCGGAGAAAAAGTTTCCCTAAAATCAATGTCTTGTTGTTGTGTGAATCCCTTGGCTACTAGGCTAGCCTTGAACCTCTCAATTGAGCCATAAGTCTTGTGTTTAGTCTTATACACCCATTTGCATCCCACTACTTGTTTTCAAATCGGAAGATCAGCAAACTCCCAGGTTCTAGTTTGAACTAAAGCATTAATCTGATCATCCATGGCTTTCCTCCCGTTCTCATGCTTCACTGCTTATGCATAAGTTTTGGGTTCTATAAAGGAAGAGATACTAAATGCAAAATGCTTATGATTTTTAGAAAATTTTGAATAATTAACAAAACTGGAAATAGGATATTTAACTAAGGAGGAATTGTTGCTCTCTATGCCCACAACTACGTTGCAATGAAAATCCTTGAGGTAAGCAGGAGGTTTGGTGCTTCTAGTGGATTTTCTGTACATGGTTATCATGAGCTGTGAGAATGGGAGAGGAATAATTTTGTTGTGGGACAATATATGGTGTTTGTTGGTTTCGTAATGGTGAGGAGGATGAAAGAAAAGAGAGATCAGTGTCTTGATAATCAGGAAAATGTGGCATGACAAAATTTTCACTATTTGTATGATTGATAATATGCTTAAAATGAAAACTATTTTCATTAAAAGAAACATTTCTGGATAAAAAAA
>Ga0099824_1006668_pt1 | contig 15714 bp, 16 predicted proteins | sample SiratrowhiteBW_FD_76837 | JGI IMG/M metagenome (GOLD analysis project Ga0099824, IMG submission 76837) | Root nodule microbial communities of legume samples collected from California, USA - Siratro white BW | ecosystem: Host-associated > Plants > Roots > Nodule | place: USA: California...
CCTCCGCCGCCGTAAAATCACCCGATGTTAACGGTGTCGGGTGTTTGATGGAGGTCGTGTCGGTCATGTCAGGGGTCCCGATTTGCTTCCGCCCGCGTCACAAAACGCGTTGCTCGCCCTATATAGGGCATGGGACCGCATTGGCCTATCGGCGATCCGTCCCGCGGGCACGGTGGTTACACTGATTCTCATCGGTGTCGGCGCAAGTGGTTGCAGCCTGTCGCAGGTCGATGCCTTCGCGCGGGTGGACGACGCGGATGTGACGGGCTCGATCCGCCCGACACCGGTCAACGCGGTGGTGCCGACCGACAGCGACCTTGCCTTCGCCCGGAACGCGGCCTCCGACGTGCTGACCAAGGGCGACAAGGATTCCAGCCAGCCCTGGGAGAATCCGCAGACCGGGGCGCGCGGATCGGTGACGCCACTGGCGGAGGCCTATTCCGGCGAGGATGGCCGGGTCTGCCGCGACTTCCTCGCAAGCTACGTCAACGGAACCACCGAGACCTGGTTGCAGGGCGCCGCCTGCAAGACTGGACGGGGGCGGTGGGAAATCCGTAGCATGACGCCGTGGAGAAAGTCCTGAGTGCCGCCGGGCATATTGAGCTGGCGACGGCGCCGGGCTAGTTGCAAAAATGCCACTGAACCCCCAGATGAATCCAAGGTGGGCCCCGACGGGTTCCCGATCCTGGACTGATTTTCCGTGAAGGAGACGTGACGGATGCGCGACCCCTATGACGTGTTGGGGGTGCAGCGGAGCGCCAGCGCTGCGACGATCAAGAGCGCCTATCGCAAGCTCGCCAAGAAGCATCATCCCGACAACAATAAGGGTGATCCCAAGGCGGCCGCCCGCTTTGCCGAGATCAATGCCGCCAACGAGATCATCGGCGACGAGGACAAGCGCCGGCAGTTCGACCGCGGCGAGATCGATGCCGAAGGCAAGCCGCGCTTCCAGGGATTCCCCGGCGGCGGCGCCGGTGCCGGCGGCCGCGCCGGTCCGGGCGGCTTCGAGTACAGCTTCCGCACCGGCCCGGGCGGTGGCATGGGCGGCGGCAGCTTCGAGGATATCCTTAACAGCATGTTCGGCAACGCGGCCCGCGGTGGCCGCGCCGGGCGTTCGAGCCCGTTCGAATTCGACGCCGGCGGCGGGGTCGGGGTCGACCTCGACCTTTCGGTGTCCATGACGGTGTCGCTGGAGGAATCGGTCAAGGGCGGCGAGAAGCGCGTTCGGCTGCCGACCGGCCGTGAGCTCAACGTCAAGATTCCCGCGGGCGTCGCGAGCGGCCAGCAGATCCGGCTCAAAGGGCAAGGCGAGACCGCGCCCGGTCATCCGCCCGGCGACCTCCTGATCACGATCTCGGTCGCGCCGCATCCGTTCTTCAAGGTCGATGGCAATGATCTCAGGATCGACCTGCCGATCACGCTCTATGAGGCGGTGCTCGGCGGCAAGGTCCGCGTGCCAACGCTCGGCAGCGCGGTCGAACTGTCGATCCCGAAGAACACCTCCAGCGGCCGGACCTTCCGCCTCAAGGGCAAGGGTCTGCCGAAGGCGGGGGCGACCGGCGACCTCTACGTCACCACCCGCATCATCCTCCCCGACGGGAACGATGCCGATCTTGAGGCATTGATGCAGACGTGGCGGGATCGACACCCCTACAATCCGCGCAGTGATCTCGGCTGAGAGCCGACACGCTCGAGATGCGAAGCTGAACTGCCCCGGACTGTTTCGGCGCAGACAGCAGCGTCGCGCGAGCGCCAGGGTCGCGCTAGCGCCAAAGGATGGCAAGCCGGGAGTGCGGCCTCGAGAGGGGGACCAGCGCGGTACAAAACCCCAAGCGAGGCCGCGTGCGTCGATCGGCGGATCGAGCGCAGATCATCTTCGCGTGATCATCCGGTGCGATATTGAGACGCGCCAATGACACGATTCGAAATTTTCAATGTCCGAATTGAGACGTTGAGTGAGGCCGGATTCACTCGACGCTCGTGCACCGCCTTGCGTGCCGGTCGTCGTGGAATTGTGGGCTATCCGCCGCTCTTCTCCATCTGATCGTAGACCGCCTGCGCGACTTGCGTCAGGCGTGAGCGGTCGGTGCCGCCGCTGACCACATAGGCGACACCGCGGTCGGCCCAGAACAGCGCGCCGTCATTGCCGTGCACGGCGTATCGCATCTGCGTCGCCTCGGTCTTCGCCTTCGCGGTGTAGATCGTATAGCGCTCGCCGGACGCACTCTCATACATCAGGAATGACGCCGGCCCGCCCGGTCCGGGCAGCAGCCGGCCGCCGATCAGCTTCAGCCCGGTCAGCTCCGGCGCGCGCACATCCCAGCCGCAGCGCTTGGTCAGCCAGGCCTGCAGATGCGCACGCTCGTTGCCGGGTACCTCGACGGGATGGCGGACCTCGACCACGTACAACCGGTGTGCATCGAGGGCATCGAGCGTGAAGTTCTGGAAGGCTGACGGCGCAACCGCCATGCCGCGCGCGACCCAGCCGATGCCGCCACCGGCGACGAAGGCGGCGAGCGTTGCCGCCACGGCGCCATAGATCCAGCGCCGCGGCTGACGCTCCAGCCGCTCGAGTTCGAGCCGCTTCGGCACCGCCTCGTCGAGTACGGAATCGTAGCGCGCGTGCAGCGCATCCGCCATCGCACGCCATGACTGCACCCGCGCCGCTTCGTCCGGATGCGCCGCGAGCCAGGCCTCGACATCGCCGCGGCGCGCGGCCGGCAGCTCGTTGTCGACGTAAGCATGCAGCTCATCTTCGGTGACGGGAATGTTCGGGTCGGTCATATCAGTCGTCTCTGTCAAATCTCGTTCGAAAATTGTTCACGCGTAACGCTGCCGTCACTCATCATGTCATTTCACCCGCCTGAGCGCCGGGCGCTCGCCGTCCAGCGAGGCTCTCACATGAGCGCGGGCGCGGGCCAAGCGGGACATGACGGTGCCGATCGGCACGCCCTGGATGTCGGCGACCTCGCGGTAGCTCAGGCCCTCCAGCATCACCAGCAGCAGCACCGAGCGCTGCTCCTCCACCAGTGTCGACAACGCGCGCTCGATATCGCGTCCCTCGGCCTCGGTGCCGCTGGCGTCGGCATTGTTGTCGAGCAGCGGCATCAGTGGCGGCCGGCGCGCCAGCGAGCGCCGGCGATTCTTGTTCAGGTTGGTCAGGATCGTGTAGAGCCAACTCCTGAGGTCGCCGCCGAGAAACAGCCGCTCCGAGCGGAGCGCCCGCACCAGCGTGTCCTGCACCAGATCATCGGCGATGTCGGCGTCACGCGCGAGCGCGCGCGCGTAACGCCGGAGCGCCGGTATCATAGCCTCGACGCTTTGACGAAAGGCGGTCATGCATCCCTGTCTTCGATGGTTGCGGCGGCAGCCGCCTTTCCCAACATAACACCCAAATGACGTGACTATTCCTGTTGCGCCGATTTGTCCGCACGGTGCGGTGGCCGAGAGCAGATTGGGCTGTACCCGGCATGTCGATTCCGGCTACGTGATCTCTACGAGGCAACGCAACTCGCTCAGCAGGGATTAATCACCACGCAATGCCGGTGCCGACGATCTACTATATCCGTCACGGCGAGACCTCATGGAATGCGGAAGGCAGGCTGCAGGGCGTGCAGGACATCGCGCTGAATGAGCTCGGCCGCCGCCAGGCGGCGCATGCGGGGCGCACCCTCGCCGGCCTGTTTGCCCGCGACGGTCGCGACAAGACGCAGCTCGCCTTCGTCGCGAGCCCGCTGATCCGGGCGCGCGCGACCATGGAGCTGGCGCGCACCGAGCTCGGCCTGCCACCGGGCGGCTATGCGCTCGACGACAGGCTGCGCGAGATCGGCTACGGGACGTGGGAAGGCTCGACCCTCAAGCAGGCGCAGGCCGCAGATCCCGCCCTCTATGCCCGGCGCCTGGTCGAGAAGTGGACGGTGGCGGCGCCCGGCGGCGAAAGCTATGTCGAGGTGCAGGCGCGGATGACCGGCTGGTACCACTCGGTGGGCTCGGACACGGTCGTCGTCGCCCATGGCGGCACCGCGCGGGCGCTGATGGTGGCGCTCGGCTTCGAGACCCCGGCCAGCGCTGCCGATCTCACCATCGAGCAGGGCGCGGTCTACGTATTCGATGAGGCCGGGTTGCGGAAATATAGTTGAGCTACGCGGTCATTTCGGGGCGCCTGGAGGGCGAACCCGGAATCTCGAGATTCCGGGTTCGATGCTGCGCATCGCCCCGGAATGACGGATCAGTAGTTTGACCCCGGTGCCTGCGCGCGTTACCACAAGCCAGAACTGACTTACACAAGCGCAAAAGATGTCCTTCAACACCTTCGGCCATATGTTCCGTGTCACCACCTCCGGCGAAAGCCATGGGGTGGCGATCGGCTGCGTGGTCGACGGCTGCCCGCCGTTGATCCCGCTCAAGGTGGAGGAGATCCAGCACGACCTTGATCGCCGCCGTCCCGGCCAGTCGCGCTTCACCACCCAGCGCCAGGCGCCGGATGCGGTGAAGATCCTGTCCGGCGTGATGGCGCATCCGGAAACCGGCGTGCAGGTGACGACGGGCACGCCGATCGCGCTTTTGATCGAGAACACCGACCAGCGCTCCAAGGATTATTCCGAGATCAAGGACAAGTTCCGCCCCGGTCATGCCGACTTCACCTATGAGGCGAAATACGGTCTGCGCGACTATCGCGGCGGCGGGCGCTCCTCGGCGCGCGAGACCGCTACCCGCGTCGCAGCGGGCGCAATCGCGCGCAAGGTCCTGCCAGGCGTGAAGGTGCGCGGCGCGCTTGTGCAGATGGGTCCGCACAAGATCGATCGCGACAAGTGGGACTGGGACGAGATCGCCAAGAATCCGTTCTTCTGCCCGGACAGGGACAAGGCGGCGTTCTTCGAAAGCTATCTCGACGGCATCAGGAAGAGTGGCTCCTCGATCGGCGCCGTCATCGAAGTCGTCGCCGAGGGCGTGCCGGCCGGGCTCGGCGCGCCGATCTATGCCAAGCTCGACAGCGAGCTGGCGGCGGCGATGATGACCATCAATGCGGTCAAGGGTGTCGAGATTGGCGCAGGCTTCGGTGCTGCGGAGCTCTCCGGCGAAGAGAACGCCGACGAGATGCGGACCGGCAATGACGGCACCAGGTTCCTGTCCAACAATGCCGGCGGCATTTTGGGCGGCATCTCGACCGGCCAGCCGGTCGTGGTGCGCTTCGCGGTCAAGCCGACATCCTCGATCCTGACCCCGCGCCGCACCGTGGACCGAAAGGGCGCCGACACCGACATCCTGACCAAGGGCCGCCACGATCCCTGCGTCGGCATCCGTGCCGTGCCGGTCGGCGAGGCCATGATGGCCTGCGTGCTGGCCGATCATTTTCTGCGCCATCGCGGACAGACCGGCCGCTGATTCCTGTATAGTAGCGGTCGCTACTGCGTTTTCGAGCGAGGCCTGTCCCGGACTTGATCCGGGACAGGCACCGGTTTCTTGCCAAGAGAACGCGCCAAAACAAGAATCTGGAGCTTCGGTTCTGATTCAGCCAGAAACGAAGCTGCTCCAGGTCGGGTGCTCGTCGGGGGTACTGCCATGAACGCGTCGGAGTTGCGGGACATCATCGAGTGGATGATCGGCGGAGCGCGCTCGGCGCCCACCCCGTCGCAGATGATGGCGGAATGCTGCGAACGCGTGGTTCGCGCCGGCCTGCCGCTATGGCGCGTCGGCGTGTTCGTTCGCACGCTGCATCCCGAGATCTACGGACGCAGTTTCATCTGGAAGCCTGGGGCCGAAGTGGAGACCGGCAGCGTCAGTCACGACATTCTGGATTCCCCGGAATATGCCGCAAGTCCGCTTTCGATCGTTTTCAAGCAATGCGTCGAGGTGAGGGCGCGGCTCGACGATCCGGCAAGCGCGCGTTTTCCGATTGTCGAGGACCTGCGCCCGGAAGGCGTCACCGACTATATCGCTATGCCGCTGATCAACACCGACGGCTTTCCCAATGCTTCGAGTTGGACCACCAAGCAGCCGGGCGGCTTCACCGAGGAGCAACTGAACGTGATCCGGTCGCTCACCGTTCCATTGGCACGCTATATCGAGATCGTGACCCTGCGGCGCACCGCCGCGCTTCTGCTCGATACCTATGTCGGCAACCGCGCCGGCGAGCGCATCATGGGCGGCCAGATCAGGCGCGGCCATGCCGATACGATGGATGCCGCGATCTGGCTGTCCGATCTGCGCGGTTTCACCGCGTTGTCGGATCGCTTGCCGGCCGAGACCGTGGTGGAGATCCTCAACCTCTATTTCGATTGCCAGGTGTCCGCGATCCGCGCCCATGGCGGCGAGGTGCTGAAATTCATGGGTGACGGCCTGCTCGCGGTGTTTCCGGTCGACGAGTATGTCGGCAACGAGGAGCAGGTTTGCTCGCGGGTGCTGGAGGCGGCGCGCGAATCTCGCGCCGGCGTCGCGGCGCTGCAATTTCCCAATGGCGAAGACGTCGAGCGTTTCCGCTTCGGCGTCGCCCTGCATCTCGGGCGCGTGCTCTACGGCAATATCGGGGGCGGCAACCGGCTGGACTTCACCTGCATCGGGCCCGCGGTCAATCTCGCCGCGCGGCTGGAGAGGATCGCCGGCCGGCTCGGCCGCACCGTGGTTGCCTCCGAGCGTTTCGCCGGCATTTGCGACGGCGGCTGGAGCGAGCTTGGCGAGTTTCCGATCGCCGGATTCTCGAAGGCTGAGCGGGTCTATGGCCTGCACGACGAAGCGCCGCGCGCCGTTCACGCCTAGAGCATGATCCGGAAAAGTGTGATGCAGCTTTCCGAAAAGATCATGCTCAAGCAGGAAGCTAAAGCGCGATGACGATTCAACCCAATCTCATGGCGCTTTAGGAGCGGCGCCAAGTGTCTGACGTGGATGCCCAGCATCGGACCGTCATTGCCCTGATCGTCGCGGCCGCGGTCGCATGGAGCACCGCGGCGTTCTTCACCCGGCTGCTCCACTTCGATTCCTGGACCATCCTGTTCTGGCGCGGGTTGTTTGGCGGCGGCGCGATCACCCTGTTCCTCGTCGCTACCCAAGGCGGGCGTGGCGCGCGCGACCTCGTCGCGATGGGCGCCAGCGGTTGGCTGGTGGCCTGCCTTTCGACCGTTGCCATGGTGACGTTCATCCCGGCCTTGCAAATGACGAGCGTGGCCAATGTCGCGGTCATCGTCGCCGTCCAGCCCTTTGCCGCCGCGGCGATCGCCTGGATATGGTTGCGTGAAGCAGCCCTGCCGCGCACGCTGCTGGCCAGCGCGGTGGCATTGGTCGGCGTGGCCGTCGCCGTCAGCGGTGCAGGCGGCGTCGCGGATTACAGAGGCATCGGGCTCGCCTGCGTGATGATGCTGGCGCTGTCGCTGATGACGGTCGCCATCCGCAGGCATCGGGAGACACCGATGGTCGCGGCTGCCGCATTGTCGAGCTTTCTCGGCAGCCTGATCAGCATTCCCTTTGCCGAGGGTATCGGCTCGGCCACGGCATCCGACCTCGGCGTGCTCGCGATGTTCGGGTTCTGCCAGGTTGGGCTCGGCCTCACATTGTTCACGCTGGGCTCCCGGTTGATACCGTCCGGGCAGGCCTCGCTGATTGCGACGCTCGAAACACCGCTGATGCCGCTCTGGGTGTGGCTAGCCTTTGCCGAGGTGCCGTCGGTCCGAGCGCTCGTCGGCGGTGCGCTGGTGATGGGCGCCGTCGTTGCCGACATCGCGGCGGGCGGACGGGCGCAGCTCGCGCAGCCGGCGGAGCGATGAGGGATGCTACTCTTCCGGCTCGGTGGTGAACAGCAGTGGATAGCCCTTGGCGCGGCCGGCGTCGGTGGCGCGTGTCGCCTTGGTCTCGGCGACGTCCCTGGTGGACACCGCGACCACGCAGACACCGCGCTGATGTGCCGTCAGCATCACCTTGTAAGCTTGATCGTCGGTCATGCGGAATTCCGCCTTCAGCACGGTCACGACGAATTCACGCGGCGTGTAATCGTCGTTGATCAAGATGACCTTGTGCAGACGCGGCCGCTCGACCTTGGTCTTCGCCTTGGTTTTCGGCTTGACGATGGTATCGGGCATTGCCCGGCACCTCCCTCACGGTTGCACTCCGGATAATAATGCCTTCCGGGCTTCGCTGGAACCGGTCGATTTGCACGGGCTCATTGCGGCAACGGCACGGCGCGCCGTCGTCGCCCAAATCAAGGCGGACGGGCTTAACCTGAATGTGAAGCGCGGACGCTGTTCGCGCTTTGCGCCGCCTGATTTGCGTGTCACCATGACAGTCACACGACGGGAGGGCAGCGATGCGCTGGTATGTCTCGATCGGAGCGGTGCTTGTCGCCGGCATGCTGGCAAGCGGCGATGCGGCGGGTGTTGCCGCGCCCGGGCCGGGAACACAGCCCAACGAACGGCTGGTCGAGAAGGAATCCACCCCGAGCGTCGATGTCGAACTGATCCTTGCGGTCGACGTCTCCTATTCGATGGACATGGACGAACTCGCGGTCCAGCGCGAGGGTTACGCACAGGCGATCGTCTCAAAGGAATTCCTGCAGGCGCTGAAGGCCGGGCCGAACGGCAAGATCTCGATCACCTATATCGAGTGGGCTGCCTCAAACGATCAGAAGATCATCATCCCCTGGCGCGTGATCGACGGTCCTGAATCCGCGGATGCCGTCGCGGCCGAGATCATGAAGACGCCGGTTCGGCGGGCCTCGCGCACCTCGATCTCGGGCGCGATCTACTTCGCGGTTCCGTTGTTCGACGAGAACCCGCATCGCGGCTTGCGGCGCGTGATCGACATCTCCGGCGATGGACCCAACAACAACGGCGCGCCGATCCAGCCCGCGCGCGACATGGCGCTGGAGAAGGGCATCGTCATCAACGGCCTGCCGATCATGGTGAAGGAGCCGTCCTACTCGACGATGGATATCGAAAATCTCGACTGGTACTACGAGGACTGTGTGATCGGCGGTCCCGGCTCCTTCGTGGTATCGATCAAGGACCGCGAGAAGTTCAAGGAGGCGATCCGCACCAAGCTCCTGCTCGAGGTCGCCGGCCGCACGCCGGAGCGGCCCGTGGTGCGGACCGCCGACAAGGAGCCGCGCGTCAACTGCATGATCGGCGAGAAGATCTGGCAGGACAGGTGGGGGCGGTAGGATTTGCAGGTCGTAACCCTCGTGGGGTGACGGAGAAGGTGCGCACTTCCGTGCCGTCATTGCGAGCGAAGCGAAGCAATCCATCGCACGGCGTATGCGGAAGCGTGGATTGCTTCGTCGCTATCGCTCCTCGCGATGACGGCCACGCAGCTCGTTCTCCAACAAGCGCAGCATCCGCAATGCGTGCTCGTGCTGGCCTGATCCGATTGATCGCCAGATCTCCGTGACGCGCTCCGTCAGACCGCGGATCGTCACGGGAAAGCCAGCGGCCGCGCTCAGCGCGCCCTTTTCATTGATGAGGTACTGTGCGTTGAGGGCGAACAGCACCTGCCCCATGCAGGCGAGCGCGCGATAGGCGCAGCCGGCGACGTGCGTGCTGTCGCCACGCGGCAGAGCGAGCTCGGCATTCTCGATGCTGAACAGGATTTCCCATTGAAAGCGCCGGATCAGCGCGTCGCGCAAGGCGGGCGGGTAGGGCGCGGTCCTCGCTTTCAGCCCCGCGACGACGCCGCTCGGGTCATGCAGGGGTTGGCACAGTGCGACCTCACCCATCCAGATCGCCGAGCAGAAGCCGTGCGGATGGCCCGGTTGGTAGTGCATGGCGATATCGCCGTTCCGGCAGGCATCGATCGTCGCGCTCACCCTGTCAACGCTGCGATAGAGCAGATCGACCTTACGGCCGCCGATCGATAGCCACGCACCGCCGACGATCCACGGGCCCCATTCGCCGACGGGAGTCGCTTGCGCGGCGCTGGGCTCATCGACGAGGTGCGCGATTGCTTCGCGCAGCCGATCGACATCCAGTGGGGCGGCCTCCGTGTAGTAGAGGCCGACGTCGTAGTCGGACGCATCGTGCGCCGTTCCGCGCGCCCGCGAGCCGCCGAGCACGATGGCGGCGACGCCGGGGACAGCAGCGAGAACAGGTGTGAGGCGGGCGAGCAGCGGATCATGCGGCATGGACAGCGCACTCTACCGCGCCCGGCGACATCAGTCACACGGCTTCAGCGCACAAACCGCGCCACCAGCTCGACATGCGGGCTGTGGCGGCACTGGTCGACGGGCGTGACGCCTTCGATTCTGTAGCCGCCGTCGATCAGGATCTTCGCATCGCGCGCGAAGGTGGCGGCGTTGCAGGACACCGCGACGACCACAGGCACCTTGCTCGCCGCAAGCTGCGTAGCCTGCGCCTGTGCGCCCTGCCGAGGCGGATCGAACACGACAGCATCGAAGTCGCGCAGCTCTTGCGACACCAGCGGGCGGCGAAATAGGTCGCGCGCCTCGGCCTTGAGCGGCGTGAGCCCCGGCGTCGACTTCGCGGCCTTTTGCAGCGCCGCGATGCCGCCGGCATCGCTGTCGAGCGCCGCGACGCGCGCCCGCTCCGCCAGGCGGAGCGCGAACGGGCCGACGCCGCAAAACAGATCAGCAATGTGTTTTGCGCGTCCGCAACGCTCGATGACCAGCGCGGCGAGCGTCTCCTCACCCTTGCCGGTCGCCTGCAAGAACGCGCCCGGCGGCAGCACGACCTTCGCCTTTCCGATCGCGACCTCCGGTGAGCCGCGCATCAGCACCAGTTCGCCGTGCCGCGTCAGCCGCGCCAGCCGGTGTGTCTCCGCGACGCGCGACAAGGCGGTAATCATGTTGGTCGGCAGTGCGCCGGAGCCGCGCACGTCGATGTCGAGGCCGTTGAGCGTCGCGGTCACCTGGATGTCGAGCGCCTTGCCCATGGAGGTCATCAGCGGTTCGGCGATGGCCCAGGCCGCCTCGAGCACGCCGTGGAGTGCCGGATCGAGAATCGGACAGCGATCGATCGGGATGATCTCGTGCGAGCCCATCGCGGCGAAGCCGACCTTGAGGATCTCGTGGGCGCCCATGCGGGCATGGAGCGTTGCACGGCGGCGTCCGGCGCCGTGGGCGTCAACCAGCGGCGCGACCTCGGCCGCAATCTTTGCCTGCGCCAATGTCTCGACAACGACGTTGCGCTTCCACGCATGGTAGCCTTCGTCATCCCAGTGCTGGATCGCGCAGCCGCCGCAGACGCCGAAATGCGGACAGAACGGCGCGATGCGCTCTGGGCTGGCGCGTGCGACCCGCACCAGTTGCCGCCGGTCGGGATGGTGACCGGGGACCTCGGCGACCTCGACGATCTCGCCGGCCAGTGCATAAGGCACATAAATCGACTGCGCACCCTCGATCGCGACGCCGTCGCCGCGGTGGCCGACATGGTCGATGGTGAGCAGCTCAGCCACGCCGCGCGCCGAGAAAAAACTCGATATTGCCGTCGCCGCCCTTGATCGAGGACGGGAACACCTGGATGTCGGTGCAGCCGAGCGAGGCAGCGAAAGCGGCAATGTCGTCGCAGATTTCCTGGTGCACCATCGCATTGCGGATGATGCCGCGCTTGGAGTGTTTGCGCGCGGCCTCGAACTGCGGCTTGATCAGCGCCAGCAGATGCATCGGCGCAGCGGCGAGCGCCAGCGCCACCGGCAGCACCGCCTTAAGCGAGATGAAGCTGACATCGATCACGACGATGTCCGGCCGTGCCGGCAGGCGCTTGCCTTCGAAGCTTCTGATATCAGTCTCTTCCATCGAGAGGATCTTCGGATGTCCCTGCAGCGAGGGGTGTAACTGGCCGCGGCCGACGTCGACGGCAAACACGAGGCTCGCGCCGTTGGCGAGCAGCACCTCGGTGAAACCGCCGGTCGAGGCGCCGACGTCGAGGCAGACATGGCCCTCGACGTCGATCGGATAGTGCTCCAGCGCGCCGGCGAGCTTGACGCCGCCGCGCGAGACGTAAGGGTGCGCGGGCTCGGCGGACAATTCGGCATCGGGCGCCACGATTTCGGAGGCCTTGGCGACGTGCTTGCCGCCGGCCGTGACCAGGCCTGCGTCGATCGCCGCGCGCGCCCGCGCCCGGCTTTCGAACAGGCCGCGCTCGACCAGCAGCACATCGACGCGCTTGCCGGCCGGCCATGGCTGTCGCCGCTCTCGGTCAATTGGTGGAGCCCGGAAAGCGTCGCGCGCGCGGGGCGGCGAGCCGCACGCAGGCCTCGAACGAGGCGAGATCGTGCCAGATATCCTGCGGCGCTTCGCTTGGTGTCACCAGCGGACTGCCGTGCAGATCGAGCGCGTGTATCATCATCAGATTGTCGGGCAATCCAAATTCTTCCACCGTGAGCCCCTCCGCATCGATCAGGCGTCCGTCGGGCGCCTCCGCGACCTGCTGCAGCCGCGCCACGCGATTGGCGTAGGAGGCGGGATCGTTCGAGTAGGCGAGGCACAGCTTGCCGCGTCCCGCCATGTAGCCGAGTTCGTAGACAGTGCCTGCGTCGGCACTTGGGCCGCGAAACGGCGTCAAGTTGGCGATGATGGCGTCGGCGGACTCCATCATCGCTTCGTTGCTTTTGAAAATGGTAAGCGATGCGCTGGTGGCCGCATGGCTCGCCGCATTGTCGAGCGGATAGAGCCCGGTGTGTCCATGCAGCGCGCAAATCTCCGCCTTGCGGCGGCCGATCTCCACGGCATCCGGCAGGAACACGTCAGGACCTGCCAGATAGATGATCATGGATTTGCCGGCGCCAAAGCGCCGCCCGGGACTATGCGAGCTTCACCGTCTCGGACTTGAAATCCTTGCCAAGAGTGTCGAACACCTTGGCAACGATGCTCTTGGCGTCGAGCCCGGCGCGGGCATACATCGCCGCCGGCGTGTCGTGGTCGAGGAACACGTCGGGCAAGACCATCGAGCGGAACTTCAACATGCCGCTGTCGAGCATGCCGTGGTCGGTCAGCAATTGCACCACATGCGAGCCGAAACCGCCGATCGAGCCCTCCTCGATGGTGATGAGGATCTCATGCTCGCGCGCGAGCTTCAGGATCATGTCCTCGTCGAGCGGCTTCATGAAGCGCGCATCGGCGATGGTCGCCGAAAGGCCGTGGGCGGCGAGCTCGTCGGCGGCCTTCTCGCACTCGGCGAGACGGGTGCCGAACGAGAGCAGGGCGACCTTCTTGCCCTCGCGGATGATGCGGCCCTTGCCGATCGGCAGCGGGACGCCGACTTCCGGCATCTCGACGCCGCGGCCTTCGCCGCGCGGATAGCGCAGCGCGCTCGGGCGATCGTCGATCGCGACCTGCGTCGCCACCATGTGAACCAGCTCCGCCTCGTCGGACGCGGCCATGATGACGAAGTTCGGCAGACAGCCGAGATAGGCATTGTCGAACGAGCCGGCGTGGGTCGCGCCGTCGGCGCCGACCAGACCGGCGCGGTCGATCGCGAACCGGACCGGCAGGCTCTGGATCGCGACGTCGTGGACCACCTGGTCATAGCCGCGCTGCAGGAAGGTCGAATAGATCGCGCAGAATGGCTTGTAGCCTTCAGTGGCGAGACCGGCGGCGAAGGTCACGGCGTGCTGCTCGGCGATGCCGACGTCGAAGGTGCGGTCGGGGAACGCCTTGTTGAAGATGTCGACGCCGGTGCCGGAGGGCATCGCCGCGGTGATCGCGACGATCTTGTCGTCCTTCTCGGCTTCCTTGACCAGGCTCTGGCCGAACACGTTCTGGTACGCCGGCGCATTCGGCTTGGCCTTGGCCTGGGGGCCGGTGGCGACGTCGAACTTGACCACGGCGTGATATTTGTCTGCGGACGCCTCGGCCGGGCCATAGCCCTTGCCCTTCTGGGTCACGACGTGAACCAGGATCGGCCCGGTTTCCATGTCGCGGACGTTCTTCAGCACGGGCAGCAGGTGATCGAGGTTGTGACCGTCGATCGGGCCGACATAGTAGAAGCCGAGCTCCTCGAACAGCGTGCCGCCGTCCATCATGAAGCCGCGGGAATATTCCTCGACGCGGTTGGCGCGGTTGGCGAGGATCTTCGGCAGACGCTTGTTGATCTGCTTAGCCGCCTCGCGCAGCGTGCGGTAGGTCTTGCCGGAATAGAGCCGCGACAGATAGGCGCTCATCGCACCGACCGGCGGCGCGATCGACATGTCGTTGTCGTTGAGGATCACGATCAGGCGGGAGTTCATCGCGCCGGCGTTGTTCATGGCTTCATAGGCCATGCCGGCCGACATCGCACCGTCGCCGATCACGGCGATGACGTTGTTGTTGCCGCCGGAGAGGTCGCGCGCCACCGCCATGCCGAGACCGGCCGAGATCGAGGTCGAGGAGTGCGCGGCGCCGAACGGGTCGTAATCGCTCTCGGTCCGCTTGGTGAAGCCGGACAGGCCGCCGCCGGTGCGCAGCGTGCGGATGCGGTCGCGCCGTCCGGTCAGGATCTTGTGCGGATAGGCCTGGTGGCCGACGTCCCAGATCAGACGATCGCGCGGCGTGTCGAAGATGTAGTGGATGGCGGTGGTCAGCTCGACCACGCCGAGGCCGGCGCCGAAATGCCCGCCGGTCACCGACACGGCGTCGATGGTTTCCTGGCGCAGCTCGTCGGCGACCTGCCGCACCTGCTCGATCTTCAGCTTGCGCAGGTCTTCGGGCGTGCGAATGGTGTCAAGAAGCGGCGTCTTACTAAATGTGGTCACAGCCATATTCCAATTTTGCATGCCGGGACAACGGCCCCGCGCGAGAAGGGTTGCGCGCATTCCGCGCAGTGAATGACAGACACTGGGTGCCGCCCCGGCGGCGCCGGTGCCTGGTTTGAAAGCCTAGATGCACTCCGGATTGAACCACGTGATAAGCATCACTTTGGTCGCTCTTCACCCGTCCCGGTTCAGTTTTATCGAACCATTTGAGGTGCTTGCCGCCGGAAGAATCTGGCTGCCCGCGACCCTCAAATGCCCATAGAGCTGGAAGCATTACACCAAAGTTGTGGCCAAAGCCAAGCCGCTCGGCACGCTGGGTTCCCATGCCTCACGCCAAAAAAGCTAGACTTTTCAATGGTCGATCAATGGTTAGCAGAGCCGCTGCGTTCCATTGTGATCATTTGGCGGCAAGCCGGCCGGTCGGGATCAGCCGATCAGGCGGGCAGAGAATGTGCGCGCGAAAGCGCCGGCGGTGGCGATCGCCATCCCCCGGACGCAGACATGCGCAGCAACAATTGCCAATTGGCGCGATCGCGCCAGGCGGCCGGATTGTCGCGACCGCCGCGCGCGGCGCTACTGCACGTCAAGCGGCTCGGTACCGGTCGGCTGACCCGAGGCGTCGGTGGTGATCTTGTCGACGCGGGCTTCGGCCTGGCGCAGCACTTCCTCGCAACGGCGCTTCAGCGCCTCGCCGCGTTCATAGATCGCGACCGATTCCTCGAGCGGGACCTTGCCGTCCTCGAGCCGCTTGACGATCGATTCCAGTTCCTCGATCGCGCGTTCGAACGACAGCTTCTTGACGTCGGCTTGAGTGTTTTCGGCCATCTCGTGTTCCCGGTTGCACAGACGTGTTTGAGCATGATCTCCGCGCAAACGCTATACGCCTGTCGCGAGCGAAAACCGGTTCCCGCCGTTCGGGACCATGCTCGTCCCTCCGCAGAATCAATCGAATTTTTGCGAGCTTATTGTGGCGAGGATTTACACGTCCATCAATGCGCTGACGTGGGAAGCCACCGACTCTTTCAATCCCTGCAAATCGTAGCCGCC